>Ga0325405_1002609_pt1 | contig 18545 bp, 8 predicted proteins | sample PopdelMetagenome_21_FD_205663 | JGI IMG/M metagenome (GOLD analysis project Ga0325405, IMG submission 205663) | Populus deltoides microbial communities from Bellville, Georgia, United States - Xylem-Control-R2 | ecosystem: Host-associated > Plants > Phyllosphere > Stem > Wood/Secondary xylem...
ATGCCTGGTGCCTTACAACCTGACGAGTGGCTGAGAGCTTCATGTGTCCAATTCCAGGTGAGTTTGCAATGAATTCAGCACAACCATCCTCCCCCCTCCATTGATGCTGTGCTTGATCATTACTTAGTTTACATGATTACATGTGTGTTGGCAACGAAGATTGATCTCCTTTTTCTTTAATTTATTGAATTTTTAGAGATTATGCGACTTGATATATACATATAGCTTACAGTGTTTATTCGTCAGTAAACATGCATATCCTTTCTCTTTCCACGGTTAGAAAATAATATAAATCAAATATTGAAATCTCATCTAAAAATTTAAGTTATTGGGTTAAATTAATTTTTTGATATGATATCAGAGCCTTGATGACCAAGCAGTCACGGGTTCGAATTTCATCATCTCTATTTATTTAATAAAAAATCAAGCACAAGATAATATAAGTCCGCGCAAGTTTCAAACTCAAAGGACTTTCATTTGAAAGGTTGTATTAGAGAATAATATAAATCATATTTTAGAATCTTACCTAATAAGTTAAGTTATCGGATTAAATTTGTTATTTGATACCCTCGTCTGTCTTCAATGATGTCTTTAGTATTTCGTAATTCTTTTCCCTTTCCATTTCCATGTTCATCTCTTACTTCATGAAACAGGAATGAGTTTCCTGTCTAGATACCTAACTAGAGTAGAGAATTATTAATATGCTCTGTGGGTTCCTGTTGTATCAACTTCTCCATTTTTCCAGTGCTATGAAGAATAAATATAGAGAGAAGAGAGGTAGATAGAGGATGGCGTATAGTAAGCTAGCTAGCTAGCTAGCTGCTACCTCCATTGGATTTCATAGATTAATTTGTGGAGCTGCATTAATTAAAGGCAACGAAAAAACATGCATCGACCTAAACAAGGTCCACCCACGAGTCAAACACACACACACAGAGACATGTATCAACCTCACATGCGTAGTAAAATCCATCTACCATTCATAATATAGTGTTGTCGAAAAGGACAATACACTCCTAACCTTTGATGGTGTTGACACCAAAAAAAGCTACACCATACCTCTGTCCCTGAGACTATTTCCCAATTGCAAAAAAATCTGGATTTTTCTTTTTTACTGAAAAATTAAAGATAATTGAGTGTCTCCGACATTAAATATCTTCAATGGTAATTTTCTTCTAAATTTCACCTTGAATCTACGTTGTAACAAGTTTCTTTGTCAAAAAAAAAAAAAAAAAATTGTAATTAATTTGGTTTTTCCCATTAGAGAACTTAACAAAATCATTCAATAAGATCTCTTGACTTACTAAATTTTGTAGTAGATTAGCAGTACTTTTTTTTATTATTAATATAAATATTGGATATTTTACACTCACTTCAACTTCTTTGTAAGTTAGCAATAAGGAAATTAGAAGTAAAATTTACAAAATAAAACAAGGTGAGGTTGGATCTCTGGGTACAGTAATTCATTTTCTGCCTCAACTTTATACGACTCCCTAGCTTCGTCGCCCGTGCTCGTTCCACTACAGGAATGGATTCAAAGTGTCTAATAGCGTTGTTGTGATAAAGTTTTTTTTTTTTTTTTTTAAATCTCTCTAATAATACATGCTAACCCAACAAACATATCACATGATACATAAAACTTGTTAGAATCTCTCTAGTAATACATGTTAACACACTACACATATCACAGGATACATAAACCTTGTTGAGTTCAATTTCTTTTTTAGAATCCAAGTGCACAAAAAAATGAATAAAAATTAAGAAAAAAATTTTAAAAAAATTATTACAAAGAACTTTACACAAACAACGACAACTAACACAAAAAAACTATAATCTCAGTACTTGAAAAAAAGTAAAAATATTCTAAATTAATTTCTTCTAATAATTTTTTTTTAAAAAAATCTAAAGACAACTAGGATAGACATCACAAACATATCTATAATTGATCTACTTTATTTAACTGAAATTCATATTAAGAGGAAAAAAATAAAATTTAAAAATAAGCTAGATTGCTGAGGTTGGGTGGACCATTGCACCAAACCTACTAAAAAAGCAGGCACGGGGGATACTAGCTAGGCAAGAATGCTTGACTTTTTTTTTTAATCATGGATTTAAAGGCCCTTCAATTGTGAAAAATAATAAAAACAAACAATGTGTCATTTGTATTTTCCAGAATCTAACAACCACAAAGGTGGTTGGAAAAATGAGAAGTGAGTTTTTTAACCCAAAAAACTATTTTTAAAATTATTTTAACTTAAGAACACCTAAACAAACACCTTTAGAACCTTAAAAAACAAATTTCTAACTTAAAACACCCATAATTTGGTTCAAAAATACAGAATTAAACAAAAAAAAAATCTTTCTTAACCTTGATCTGTTGTTTCCAGTAAAATAAAGGGTAAAAAAAATACCTCAATAGAACTCATCTTGTTGAGAGGAAGCTCATAGACACTAAGAAGTTGTTTTGTTGTTGGAATGTGAATTATCAATAACTTTCCCTCTCTTATCCTTTTTATGGTGATATTATCTCAAGTCTTTTGTCAAACCAAGAGCTTAAACATTAATAGAATGAAGATTTAGACCAAAATGTATAATTATCAAACTAAAAGAATCAAAATATAATTTGATAAAAAAGTGAAGGCATAATTCTTCAAAAAGGCTCTAATTCCATCAAAACATCAAAACATTATACATTATAATTATTTTAAATTCAATTTCAGTTTTTTTACTTTTGATTTTTTGAAATAAAAAAAATCGATGGAAAATATTTATCTAGATGACTCAATTATTATACTTATCTAAAGCATCAAAACATTACTGGCATGTAATTTTATACTCGTTAAAATGATCATGGAGGTCCTAAAGTTGAAATGATCATGGATTGATAATTAAAGAAGTTTGTTCTGTTTCTTAGTTTTTTAAATTCAAGATTTGAGATCAATATAGATTTTTCTCTTGAATGTATCATATCAATATAACTTTTTGCAGTCGACGGTGACAAAAGAATTTCTTCTAGTTATTAGATGTTAAGTTTTGCAGTGTTCGTGGAATAATCTAGGAGATAAAATTATATTGTAGCTGTGAACATGTCCTCAATCATAAGAATAATGATCTTGGCTTATATGATGGTGTTCTCTCTTTTAACTCTTTCTAGATATGGTTTCTGTTTTTTCTAGTTATTTCTCAATCCTATAAATCCTGGTGTTTTCTAAAAAAAGCATAAATCCCTCTTCGGCATGCATGATTAATACCTTGTCTTCGTCAATATCCTAAGGGATTGAATTTAGGTCTATGTCTATTTCCTCATGGGATTGTTTTTAGGTGAATATTTTGGGTCCAATTCTTGACACCATGGGGTGTATATATACATTTTCATGCTTGAAATTAGTATTAAACCAACACATGCTTGTATCAGGAATCTCAGATAGTGGTAATGGTATACGGTTCTGGAATACCCTCCACAAAGGCTAGTTTCCATCATAAAAGCTGTCCTTGTATGCAAATATATATACATATAGTATGTATATAGTTTCCATCTTAAAAGCTGTCTTTGTATGCAAACATATGCACATATAATGTGTATATTATTAGTACATGTATGTGTGTATATAGTTTTCATCTTAAAAGCATTCTTTTTTTGTGCCAATACAAATTTCTATATGTGTGTGTATAGATAGTGGTAATGGTATACGGTTCTGGAATACCCTCCACAAAGACTAGTTTCCATCTTAAAAGCTGTCTTTGTATGCAAATATATATACATATAGTGTGCATATTAGTACATGTATGTGTGTATATAGTTTCCATCTTAAAAGCTCTCTTTGTATGCAAATATATGTACATATAGTATGTATATTAGTACATGTATGTGTGTATATAGTTTCCATCTTAAAAGCATTTTTTTTTATGCCAATACAAATTTCTATATGTGTGTGTGTGATGGTAGAAATTTATACATATATGGTTTAAAGTGTTTTTCAAACTATCTATCACCTAAAAATACATTGAATTGATGATTTTATGTGTTTTTAGATGATTTTGATATATTGATGTAAAAAATCTTAAAAAATATTATTTCAATGTATTTTCAATTAAAAATTACATTGCATGCTTTACCAAACACACACTTAGGTAATGTTTGGAAGTATGGTAATAGTTGTTTCTCAAAGTGTTTTTCGTTTAAAAATACATGAAAATAATATTTTTTATTTTTAAAAAATTATTTTTAATACCAGTACATCAAAACGATTAAAAAACACCAAAAAACAATCAATATTAACCAAAATAAATTCAAAAAAAATTACAAAACATGATTTCAACCACGAAAACAAATAACCCCACTTGTTAATGAATAGTGAAAGAAAGTCTATGCATGTACTACAGCTAACATAATGCAGTGTATATAAAACTACAGGATGTTTCAGATTTTAAGAAGGCGCATGCACGCACCACGGCTACAAAAGTTAAAATACAGTACTATAAACATTTAAAACGGTAGTCTGGGACTACCAGTTAGTAGTATATTTTCAACACAGAAATATTTTCCTCAAATTCCTCAAACATTGTTGATGAATCATTTTCCAAGTAGAAAAAGCTTCCTTTTGCTCTTTATTTCCCCTTTATTTATGCCTTTTAAAGGCTAGATATCCAAAACTACCTTAAATTTTAGGTCAAACCAAACTTAGTGAGAATATGGTTTCTTATATCAGCTCCCTTTGTCTATGTCTTTGTCGTCTATTCTGAGTGCCAACAAAAACATTAATGTAATTATAGATGTTCTTGTTTATGTTGTATTAGTAAAGAAATTTCCTCGTATTAATTACCTTTTCACTGACATCGATAAGAATTAGCTGTCATAATTAGGAGTCTGATCCACAGACTTTCCGAATGAACTAAAGAAAATAGGGTTTGGGTGTGTGAGAAGGAGGGAGGGAGGGAGGGAGATTGAACCGCATACATTTCATAATTTGCAAGACTTAGAACACTTTGACCTTGGATAGTATATATGGAACAAAGTTCATATATACAGCAATGCATCTATTTATAGTTCGTGATACATTTTACCTTAAACAATCATCACACGTAGAATTTCGAACAGCAAGAATATTGTTATAAGCACACTGAATTACTGGAACAACACACAATACAATTACATTATATAGTACGTACCGTTAATCACACCCGTTTGATTTTCTTTAAGCGCTTGGGTGCAGGATTGAGTTCAAACTGGAAGACTATTTGAAGCCCCACCCACGCCTTTGTCACCTAAGGCTGCCATTGGAGGCGAGACTTCAGCTTCCCAAATGTTTGCGTGACTGAGAATTTGTGAAGAAGAAACCGCAAGCTTAGAAGAAGGTCCAAACATATTTTGCTGCTGTAACTGTTGTCGTTGTTGATACACGAACACATTTTCATTGAGCAAGGAATCCAGAAATGAGGAGAAAGTGTCCTCATTTCCAATATCTTCAATGAAATCATCTTCATTTTTTCGTCCATAGCCACTTTGTAATGATCCCATATTAAAACCATCACGATTTGGCCAGTTTTCTGTAGCATCAGCAGCAACCTGGTTAGGAGACTGATCCAGGTTAGTCACTGTAAAGTTTTCACTTACCCTAGTGGCTACAGCTCGATAGACCCTCCCATTCTCATCCAGTGGAGAAGATTTAGGGTTAGAATTCTGGACTGGAACATTTGCAATTTCTGAGGAATCGGGGTTAGGTTTTAAAGGCTTGTGAGTCCTAGGGTCTATTCCTTGGCTAATGAGCTTCTTGCTGAGACAGGTATTCCAGTAATTCTTAATCTCATTATCTGTGCGCCCTGGTATTCTCCCAGCTATCATAGACCACCTGTTTCAAGAAGGAAAACCAAACAAAAGTAAGATTGACAGACAAAATTACTAACTAGCAAGCATCGATCTAAGTTATTTCAAATTCAAAAACCAAAAGGCGACTTCCAATAGCCCTAAAGCTGCCCATTTACTCTCTATTAATCGAACTGTGTAAAAACGTTGACAAATAAAGTAAACAATACATTGGAGTTAGTTTTAGAACGCTATTGCTATAGGAACCAGAAAAGAAGACAAAAGGAACAATAACATAAATACGACGATTATCAAAGAAAAAGAAAACATAAATACGTGCACACACGTACATGCATGTATGGATATATAGCTGTTCCAAAAAAGATGGAGATCGGATCATCATGATTCATGATGATGATAGAACCTCGGATTGCTAAGCGAAAGGTAAGAGAAATAAACAAGGGGAAACCCTTTTAAGTTAAAGCCCAACAATTACGTTTCTGAGACAATTGAAAGTGTTAATCGAAAGTCAAGCTTTCTAGTTTTTAATTCGAGGAAGGAAGAGCATGACAAAACCCTAAAAAAAAAACAGAATAAATTAAAAACAAGAGAGAGATCCAAATCAACCTAATTATGGATGTCCCAGCTGATGGGAATAGAGAGAAAAGAATCAGCAACCCCGAGACCATAAAATCCGATCATTACACAGGGAATATTACAGATACCTGTTACCAAGCAACCTGTGAAGCCTAAGAATGAGATCTTCCTCATCTGGGGCAATACGCCCTCTCTTAACAGAAGGCCTGAGATAGTTCATCCACCGGAGGCGGCAGCTCTTACCACACCTAAGAAGTCCTGCCCGCTTTGGGAGCGTGCGCCATCGCCCTTCACCTTCTTTCCTGATGTAGTTTGCCAAGAGCTCATCCTCTTCTGGTGTCCATGGCCCCTTCTTTATGCCCACCTTGCTACAACATGGTGTAGGTACACTCCTGCTCCTTGTTGAAGTTGTTGAGGATAGATTCCTCATCTCTGGTTATATTATCTTGACTCCCAATTTAATACAGTGATCTTGTTTTCTGCCAAGAACAAGAACAATCGAAGGGTATGTACTATGTAGCAAGGCCGTGAAGGTAGAGGAAGTGGAAAGGTCGGACGTGGACAGATGGTAAATAGCATAGGGATGGGCGGCGGGATTTTAGCATGTGATCCCAATTAATTTAGAGTTAAACTCGTATGGATAAGATTCACCTTGTGATCAGTATCGAGTTGAATTGGTAGGGCCCTGCCTAGTGAGCCTCTAGCCCAACAACATCATCCATGTTCTTTAACATCTTCGAACTTTCTAGGTGTTTTCTATTTCCGGAAATTGGATATTTGGAACGGAATCGGAATGAAAATTGAAAAATATATTTTCATTTCAAGAAATTAGGAATAGAATGAATTTTAAAACTAACAGTAACAGTAATAATAATATAATAATTAATACAATAATATACTTTTAAAATTAATGTTAATACTATAAGTGATGGTGGTGGTGAAATAAAGGTGTCGGTGAAAGAAAAACAATGAAAATTATGATATAGTCATAATAATAGGTCAAAATTTTTTGCAAGTCTTTTGATTTAATACTAGTTTGTCACCTCTATTTTTCTTTGTATTAATGTTAATCATTTACTTTTGAATCATATTTATTTAGATCATGTATGGAAATATTGCCGACCATCTGATTGACTGTATTTCCAAATAGTCTCTTAGTCTTTATTTGACCTAACATTTAGATTGTCTTTAAAACTATTGTCATAATCTATTTTTGAGTTATTATCCAAATTAACCTTTTCTCTTCCAAAAAATCAAAAAAAAAAATATTCGAATTAAAAACAAAAAAATCTAAAAAATAATAGTAGTGAGAAAAGGATGCCGAAGTGCCCTAAAAATGGCTAGAATTTGGTTAAGGAGATTCAAAAATACAAAGATTGAAATTTGACAGTATTTTGTTGACTAATGAGAGCCCTGTTGACAAAAAAAAATTCAACGAAGAAGAAAAGTCTGAAATCAGATGTTTATGGACTCAATTAAATTTTATTGAAGGTTTAATTGAATTTATGGAGGGTTTGATTGCAAGAAATATTGATTTTTAAAGTCACTTTAGGCTTTAATTGGGAGAAATTAAAGTACCGGGTCACATTATAATTTTTAAGAATTGATTTGGTCAAATCAGGGACTTAATTGCATAAATATTGAAGTTTGATGGCCAATTAGGGACTTAATTGAAGAAATCCGAAAACCAATGACCAAACTGGAAAAAGTGCGTAAATAATGAGGCTATAATTAACCGAATCAGGGGCAAAATTAAAAAAAATTGGAAGTTTATTGATTAATTGAGGGTCAAATTGCATAAATTAGAGACCAAGGACTAAAGTGAAAACGGCGGCCAACTTCAAGGCCGACGACTGAATTTGGCAGGAATGCATTTGAATTGATTTTTAAAATCAATATTGCAATTTAGGACTTGATTGAACAAATTACAAATTGAAGACTGATTTGGAATTTCACACAATTTTGCTGCCATTTTCTTTTAAATGAAACGGTGTGTTTTGTCCAAAACAGCGCCTGTTGGAAAAAACAAAGAGAAGCCCCAAACGGTGCTGTTTTGAACGGCACTGTGGGTCTTCTTGTTCCCCTGGACGCGCGAGGCAGGGGAAGAAGAAGCTTTCATTCCACTGCTTTTCTCTCCTCCTTCTTTCTCTGAATGCCTTAAAAAGACACCGACAAAGACCCCCCCACTCGCCTAAGCTCTACCCGTGGCCTACCACAGGGTGAAAAATAGAGGGGACGTGCCTCTTGGGTAGTCCTGGGCAGCTGCACAGTTGCTGCCCCGGCCGCCCTACCCCTGTGCCATGACTGGACAGGGGAAGTAGGCTTCTTTCCCCATGTTTTTGTCTATAAATATAGAGGAAGAGAGAGCAGAAAAGAAGGAGAGGAGGAGAAGAAGAAAAAAAGAAGAGAAAGAAAAAAAACAGGGGAGAAAAAGAAAAAAAAACAAAGGAATAGAGAGAAAGAAAAGAGGAGAAAGAAAAAAAATAGAACGAGAAGACGCAGGGACTGATGTCTTTACACGGAAAAGGAAGAAGCATTGCAGCGGCCACCACCAAGCTTCCTAGCCACCACCTTCGCCACCACAAGCCACCATAAACGACATTAAACATGCTCCTTCACTCCAGGTAATCTTCTCTCCTTCTTTGATCTATCTTCCTGGTTGGTTTCATTTGCATGCAGAACATGAGCAATTCACGTTCTGCAGCAAATGAAAATATAATTAGCCGGTTACTGTGCTATGCACAGTAACCACCTATCTTCATGGGCTAGACTTTAGTAGTTCAGTCCACACAGTTGGGCTGCCCTATAGAAAACAGTTTCTTTTTTGGTTGATTCTAGCCCAGTTTTATTTTGGGCTGATCTCGGCCAGTTTCTTTTTAGGTCAGGTCTAACCCATTCAAAAAAAAAAACATAAAAAATTATTTTATGCATACAACCAAGTCTTTCAAAGCTAAAAAAAATCATATTGTATTTTTATACAACGAAGAAAACTTCAAAAAATATGTTTTAGCATGCATTTTGACTTTAATAACTAGTTTCTTAAAGTCACGAGAACTTGATCAATATTTCAAATAAATACATTTTGTTTCATTTTAGTATCAGGGATTACGAGTTTATACATAAAACGTATTCTTGATATTTAAAAGGTAATTCTTTTGTTGACATTAGAACAGTTAGGTTTTACCCGATAAGATAAGGATCTCCTTACCAAGAAGGATTTTTCTTAAACCATAGACGGACGAATAATTAGAAACACGACGAGATCTTAGCATATATCAGACAATAAAACAATACAACTTATCTTAGGTATGACGTATTTGGGGTGCTAATACCTTTCCTTTACGTACCACCAACAATAGTTTTTAGAAAAAAATATTATAACTGTTATACGCGGTAATGATAGTGATTAAAATAGTGATAATGATACTAGTTAATATACAATGAATAGAAATAATACATCATTTTTTTTAAAAATATTTTCATTCTTATTTTTATTCTAAATGTCGCACCCTTGCGTGAGCTCGGCATTGCAGTGACCCTTCCCATAGCAAGGAATTGATTTCGGGGTCTTTGTTTTGTGAAAAAGAAAGTCGCCACCTAGTATTATGGTCACTACGAATCCCAAGTAGTCTTTTAGAGATTCTAAGGCAAGGGACTGGTTGCGTAAATGGAAGGTTTTAGCATTCCTAGTACGCCTTATCTAAGGTAAGCTGCTTGATGTTTGGTTTGCCTTATAATTACTATGGTGTTGGTGTTCTCTAATTAATTTTCCTAGGATAGGTTTGCTATGATGAATGGACTTGGGTTCAAAGTCTAAAACCAAAAACCCTTGGCTAATATAGATCATACCTTTAAATATGTCTACAGAGTGCCAAGAGGAACCGATAGTTAAGATAGAAATCTAAGGAGATTCAATGTGCTTAAAAGCTCATTTTTCCCTTAATATTTCAAGTCTTCGCGACTCATAAATCACAAGGAAGAGGGATAAAAATTTAGAAATCTAAGGAAATTCAGAGCGCTTTAAAAACCTATTTTTGCCTTAGTGTTTAATACTTTCATGGCTCATAAATCGTGCAGTCAAAAATTGAAATGTCCTCAATTATAATCGAGGCTTTTTTGAAGGATGTGTAATGACTTATTATTCCTAGAAAAATATCTTGGATATTAACCACTTGGGTTTTTTTTTTATCCAAACATTAACAATGAATAATAGCAACTTATTTCCAATAATATTTTGGATATTAACTCCTTTGGGATTTCTTTATCCAAATATTTATAATGAATAAAAATTTTATTTTCAATAATAATTTGGATATTAACCCTTTTTAGATTTCTTTATCCAACTATTAATAGTGAATAAAGACATATTCCCTAAAAATAAGATTTTTATATTTTTGAAATATTGGCCAACACCCTTTGAAATTTATAAACATGTTGTAAAATCCAAATTACAAGAAAATAATTTTTTGTGTTTAAGAAATCCATGCTAAAACATATTTTCTTTTAAAACTTTGAATATTTATTTATTTTTTAAAAAATGAATGTTCAAAACATGTTAGGGTATTGGTCATATGCTGGAAAACTTTTTTTTAGACACACACACACACGAAAAAAACCATAAAATAAATACACGAAAAAAAACCATAAACATTTTAATTGCAACTTATTTCCAATAATATTTTGGATATTAACTCCTTTGGGATTTCTTTATCCAAATATTTATAATGAATAAAAATTTTATTTTCAATAATAATTTGGATATTAACCCTTTTTAGATTTCTTTATCCAACTATTAATAGTGAATAAAGACATATTCCCTAAAAATAAGATTTTTATATTTTTGAAATATTGGCCAACACCCTTTGAAATTTATAAACATGTTGTAAAATCCAAATTACAAGAAAATAATTTTTTGTGTTTAAGAAATCCATGCTAAAACATATTTTCTTTTAAAACTTTGAATATTTATTTATTTTTTAAAAAATGAATGTTCAAAACATGTTAGGGTATTGGTCATATGCTAGAAAACTTTTTTTTAGACACACACACACACGAAAAAAACCATAAAATAAATACACGAAAAAAAACCATAAACATTTTTTTAGACAACGAAAACGATGGTCATGCTGGTTTTGGTTTCTGTTTTTGTTTCTCTCCTTCTGCTGATGCTTTCTCTGGAGATGACAAAGACAATGGCGATGAAGGCGTGTTATGTTGGTGGAGTTGTCACCCTTGCCTCTGTGTTTTCCTTGCTTTCGACTGTGTCGTTCCTTATGGTTTTCTTTGCCCTGCCTCTCTTTCATTTCTTCTTCCTTTCTTTCTCTCCTTTGCTCTGTTTTCCTTTTTCTTTCTTTCTTCCTTTGGAGTTTTTTTTTTGCTCTCTCCCTTTCCTCTTTTTTTTTCCCCCTTTTTTTCTCTTCTCCCAGCAGAGGAGGTTTATATAGCCTAAAACGCAACTTTGTTTAGGAAACAAAATCTGGGGACACAATCGCGGGTGGCTCGTAATCGAATAAAGCAATTTAGGAAGCAAACTATTTTGATTAATTATGTGATATCGGTAATTATTCTCTACAAATAGAATCCCAACCATTAAATGATGGCGTGGCTCTCCTCTACGTTCTTCCACAGCTGGCATAGGTGTTCAAAACCGTTGCCTTTGGACCAAAGATGAAACAAGCTGGTGGGGCTTGTTGCAACATTCGTTGCGTGCAAAACATTAGTTTGTTCTGCATGCAACATAATTAATTTTGGGTTCCTTCTAATTTCAATTTTCAATTAAATCCCTAATTTTAACAATTTTCAATTCAGTCCTTGATAAAAAAAATCCTCCAAATGAGCCCGTAATCCCTAGAATCAGACTTGCGGGCTAGAACCCTTCTCGCAGCAGGATTCCCTACTTTCACACTAGATATTCAACCAGGAATATCTTGGACTTCTGATATCGAAATCATGCGATTTAAAAAACCAAATTCATCTACATGTAGAGGACTACAACTTTCATGAGGGATTCAAAGTTAGATAAAATCGTTTTGAAGAACAGAATTGCAAAAAGAACTCGGGCTAGAATCTTTCTCGCGGTAGGATTCTCTACTTTTACATTAGATATTCAAATGGGAATATCTTGAGCTTCTGATATCAAAATCAGGAGATTCAAATACCTAAATTCATTTATGCGTACGGGTCTACAACTTTCATAAAGGATTCAAAGTGAGATAAATTCGTTTTGAAGAACAAAATCTGGCTACAATCTGGTTGGTCAAAAAGATCTCCTGATCTGATTCGAAAACTGACAATGCCGAGCATCCTAGTCTGACATAATAATAGTGAGCCCTAAGAACCAATAAAGGTGTAGGTCAATTCTTTAACATATCATAAATGACAGAATATAGCTGGGATAGTAGGATATTGCATGCAATCAAGTCAGAATCAAAGTCTAAGTTGGAACAAAGTTGGTATTACAACAGAATTGTGACAGCAGCATAATCTGTTTTTTTAGTGCAAATTCTGAGAGATTTATCCAACCTTAAAGACCAGATAAAGAAGGAACGAATTTAGCATTATGAAGACTTTTAATTAGCCTAAGAATCCTGATGATTTTGGCAGCAATGGGGGAGTATAAGGAGAGTAGAAAACAGCTGAAACAAGGTTTGAAAAACACTTCTTTATTCTCTATTTTTGTCAATCTTTCAGGAAACATGAGCTAAACTCTTGCATTCGGTTCAAAAGAGGTACGCACCATCTCCAACACGTGGGGTCCAAAAATGAGTAACAACACAAATGAAACCATGTTTAATTTTTATTTTCATTCTTATCTTCACATGAAAGAAGAGGGGGTGCAACATCCTTTTCAATTCTGCCAAACAAAAAAAGTCATTTATGTACTTGTGATCCATTGGCAAGAAATGCTAGTGATAGTTAAAAAAAGACACTTTATCGTTGTTTGTTAGTGTGAATACCTTGTTATTTTTCATGTAATATGAATATGCTAGTTTTACATACGTGCTCCAACTAGAAACCATTCCATAAGTTGAGAAATCATTAATAGTCCACATCAAAGCTATCTCTATAAGAAAATTTTGTTTCATTGATACATCATCAGTCAAAGTCCAGAGGATCATAACTATGTCAACTCATCAATCAACTGTTAAAGACAAACATCTATATTCTGCCCTGGACTATTAGGACTGAGTATGACCGTGGATAAAAACATGAACTTCGGCCAATAAGAATAAGGAGCAACAAATGACCCGAATAGATTGAATTAGTATGTATATAACCCAATATACATGTTCCTAGATTCAGCTAAAAAGTGAGGATGCACATTGTTAAAGTGTTTCATTCATTGTTAGAAAGGTGCACTATTATTTTGTCCACTACATCATGTGATTGGTGCCATGTCATGTACTTAACAGGTTTTGGTGACATAAATAACCTCTACAGTCTACGTGTGATTGGGAAGTATCTAAGTTTTTTATGTGTGACATGAGTCCTTCCCCTGCCAGTTCTGGGTTTATAATGGGAATGTTATATGTCCTGCACTTGGTTAACTCAATATTTTCTAGGTAGTATAGCATGCAGAAGTTTGGGCACATGGCAATTTTTTGGAATCCTAGACCGAGGGGTTTCATCATGAACTTAGTAGTATAAAAGTTTTCTTTCAGCCTGTTCCCTTCAAGTAAATTGCTTCTCGCTCATTCAATAATTCTATCATAATCGACCTCACTCAACCCATAATCTGACTTTATGGTAAACACCTATGCAATGACCGATTAATTATTATGATTTATGCAACCATCTCATAATGGTTCGTTAGAATCATTCGGTACTTCATCTAAGATTGGACATTAACCAGCATGGTGTTAGCAGTAAAAGTTGACCTAACCATCTTTTCTACCATGGTCTCGTAAGGAACAAATGGTTCTCCAACACAGGTATTCCTTTATGAATCCTTTTTGTAGAAGATGCATCGTTACAACATCTGGATCAATAAATTTTTTTATTTTTACACCTCTTGCATGGACACTTAATACTGCCTCAAGTAATATTTCTCGGATTAGATGTTATGTAATTAATAAAACCCTGAACCTTATTACAATAATCCATCATCTGCAATTCTTAGGGTGAATCTCGATACATCCTTGAAAGATCATCCATCACTTCTATCGAAACTATATCAAATAATGATGACAACATGTATTAATTAACTACGTTAACTAAATAAATTTATAAAAATATTGGTTTAGGTCAAAATTATTCAACCTACTTTAATACTTCTCTGAATTCATTATCAATTATCTATATACATACAAATTTATACATATTTACGGAAATTACAACTCGGTAATAAAATTGACAAAATATAAAATGGATTCGTTAAAGAAGTTATTATTTATTTCATCACAACACACCTAAGTCGGTAATTCGACATAAGTTTTAACAATTTACAAACAAATATAATTTTACAAAATTTAAAATAAACCATAACATGTATAAAATCATAAATCCATACAACAAGTTTGTTTGAGAAAAAATGATAAAACATGTAAACACCCAAACAAAATAACTATACTACAAAAATATGCAATAAAAAAGTTAACATTTTAAAATTATTTTCAAATTTAAAGAAGGCTAGATTTACATAATTAAGATGGAAAATCCGCAATAAAATTTCAACCAAAGGAATAGGGGGCAGAGGTTGTTTTGTTGCATGGGTTTTTTTAAGGAAGAAGTAGAAATAGGAGAAGTGGGAGAGGAGGGTCGAGTGTCAGGTTATATATTAAATATTACAGATAGATTTACCAACAGAATTATTCCAATGATAAATCATTCGGCAATTCTGCCGATATATATGACACATCACTGTACGATTTGCTTATTTGAATCTCATTGTAGTTTCGTCAGTAGCGGTGTCTGTAAAAACTTCCATGTCTTGTTATATACCTTCAACATATTTTTATCAGTGTTTACCGACAGAGTTAGCGATGGAAAGAATTCGATCAATAAAAATCACCGTAAAATATCGACAGAAAAAATCCATTGATTTTTCCATTTGTATTCGTCGATTTTTTGGTGGTGATTGAAGAGCAAAATTGAAAAAAAAATATAATTAAAAAAAACAACAAAAAAAATTCGAGTTGACCATGGTTAACCCACTAACCCCATAACCATAAGAACAACCTTTTTTTCTTCAACATTCACTCAAATAAATCAAGTATTGTATTATTCATGAAATATTAAAAATAATAAGACAATTGAATTAGTTACAAAATAAATCAAGACACATGTTTATTTTAAAGTAATCAAGACATGGATTAAAAACTTAATTGTCGTCAATTAATATCGTAATGACTATGGACCCTTAAAAAAATACAATTTTATCCCCAATATCAAGGGTATTGATTTTTTTAATAGGATAAAATAGTAATTATACTATTCTAGTGAATAATAATTTATATTTAGGTGCATAGTAAATTCTCCATGCATTTTAAGTGTTTTTTTTATATAATAATAGGAAATTATGAAATAAAAAAATAGAAATTCCATTAAAAAAACCCTGATAATTATGACCAGCAACAAGAAAATGTATATTTTGATTGTTAGATTATGAAATTCTCGTTTTTATAATAAGTGTGTTTGGTATTGTAGTACCTTTTGTGGTTATAATTTGAAAAAAAATTGTTTTATAAAAAGTACTTTTAGTTGAAATTGATTTGGTATTTATATATGTTTGGTTAAAACTGTGGTTGAAATTGAGGTTGAACAAAAAATATTTTAATGTGTTTGGTTAAAAATACTTTTCAAATTAAAGTTATAAAATACTAAAAAGATATATATTAATATTGAAGATTTTTAATTTAAATATTGTATATTTAACTACAGCTATTATATTATGAAAAAAATAATACTTTATAAAAATATTTTTTATTATTTCATTAAACTATCTACAACTCTATCATGTATCAAATTCATCCGACAAGAATTATATTTTTTATTATTTCTTAAGCGTACGTCAACATCAAGTTCTCCCTAACTTGAGAAGTTTCATATTTAAATTTTTTTGATATAACCGACGTCACATGGGAAATTATCTAATTGTTTCTATAATATATAGTATAAATTAGTAACGTAAAATGATAACAGCGGTGGTGGTGTAATAATAAAAGTAAAAAATGAAAACAGAGGAGACGTGGGGAAAGGGAATAAAAAAATAAATAAAAACAGAGTTGGCTCAAACTCTCTTGCAGTATTTGACTCCCTCAGACACTAATTAAAATGGTTTTTTTTTCTTAAATTAGCATATTTTAATTATGTTATATTTTATAAACATGAAATTTAATAAATATTATTATTAAAAAACATGATATATTTAAACATCACGCTTTTAAAATACAATAATTTTAAATATTATATTTTAAAAACATTTTGTAAATACAATAACTTGAAATATCTATTTTGAAAGTGAAAAATCAATTATAATGGAAGATATTGTTTTATCCTATCAGTGAGAGCTAGCCGGAACCTGCAAAAAAAAAAAAAAAACTCAGCATAAAGATTCGATATTATTTTTCTTCCTTGCCTCTATTATTTTTAGATGGGTTCTAGCAATAGCTTAGGGGGTTGTGACCAAAAGAAGCAACAAGCGAAAAAAAGGAGATTGGCGTGTAGGAGCTACTGAAGGAGATTCTGTCACGGCTTGGCTGGATCGGGTTTGGTTGAAGGTGGAGTTGGTTTTGCTATTACATACATGGTGGCTGTTGTTGCTAACCACGGTGAAAAGGGGGGAGTTGTTGGCTGTCGGCTGGAGGATGGGAGCTTTTTGTGTTGTTAGTGGTGATGAGTTGCTTGCCGTGAGTTAAAGGGAAAGGCTTGGTGTTGACAGTGGATATGTTCTTTACTGTTCACTTTACAAGAGTGAACAGTGAAAACATAAAAATAGAAAACGTTGGATGAGAAGCATGAAAAAATTGCTTCACCAAAACCTGAGGTTAAACCTCATTGTATGTTTGGTATTATGGTAAATTTCATAGTTGTGATTTTAAAAAAATTATTTTACAAAAAGTACTTTTTGTTGAGGTTGATTTGGTATTTATATATGTTTGGTTAAAACTGTGGTTGAAATTGAGGTTTAACAAAAAGTAGTTTAATGTGTTTGGTTAAGAATGCTTTTGAAATTGAGGTTATAAAATAATTTTAAAAAATATTTATTAATATTGATGGTTTTTAATTTAAATATTGTAAATTTAACTATTGTTATTACATCATGAAATAAATAATATTTTATATAAAATATTTTTTATTGTTCCATTAAATTATCTACAATTCCATCACGTATGAAATACATCCGATAAGGACTACAGTTTGCTTGATTTCTTAAGCGCGTAACAACATCAGGTAAAATATAATCATGAATAAAATTGGAATTGCGATCAAATTCTGCAAATGCTACGTCATCAAGTGATTTTCGTCTAATTTATGCAGTGTCATTGAATAATGTTAAACACTAGTTTTTCGAATAAAACACAATTAAAAATAAAAAAAATATTTTTTTAATTTTACTGGGTTGGACCCGGTTCAATGCATTTAGCTTTGGACTGAACCCGGTCCGGCCGGAACAGTGGAGACATGCTCCACTGTTCACGCTATTCATGTGAACAGTGAAGACATCTCAACTATTCACGTGAACAGTGAAGAGTGATTCCTCCACGCAATAAGTAGCAAAAAATTGCTTTCCTTCCCCCTGCGTTTTAAACGCTAAAACCAGTGGGACTCATGAACAATAAATGACTTTTTAATTGTTACCAAACGATTGTTTCATATGGTTTACTTTAAAAGAAAAAGCAACCACGAAAACAAACAAGCACTTAGTAGGATCTGATGAACCAAACCACAATTTCATTTTATAACTAAATACCATATTATTGAGTTTGAATAAAAAATGTCGTAGCTACCGCAACCTGTGGTGTTATACCCGGCATTCCAATTAAAAATTAAAAATTTTATTTAAAAGTTATTTTTTTTATTTTTTATTAAAAATAAATTTTAATTTATTTTAAATAAAAAACACACACGCGTTATTTTTCATGTCAGAATGTTTGGTCTCTCTCTCTTCACTGGAAAGCGTGCATGTTTTGTTCCACATGACAAC
>Ga0325405_1002613_pt1 | contig 18539 bp, 8 predicted proteins | sample PopdelMetagenome_21_FD_205663 | JGI IMG/M metagenome (GOLD analysis project Ga0325405, IMG submission 205663) | Populus deltoides microbial communities from Bellville, Georgia, United States - Xylem-Control-R2 | ecosystem: Host-associated > Plants > Phyllosphere > Stem > Wood/Secondary xylem...
TCATCTCAATGTGCACTTCTAACCATCTTATCTTTGAATCTGACTTCCCATGCACCCCACTCAATTCAGATCTGATCACGATTATTTTTTTCCCTTTTCCTTTAATGAAATTTCAAAAACTGAAAGATATTACATTTGCCTTCCTTGTAAACTTTTATGGATTATATCTTTTTTATTGCCTTAAACTTCCCATTTGAACCTTGCCCCCTTCAATTATTTGTTTCTTTGACAGTGGAGCCCTTCCCATAAGGTTATTGCATCATCCGTCTAGCGTCTCATAACATTTAATTAGTCACTTTCTCCACTCAATTAGTTCTTTAAATTCATCTCTTGCGCTCACCGTTGATTGCTTGCTTGCAGATTCTTGGAAATTCTGATTTGAAGATGGAAGTTGAAGTTCCAGTGGACTAAATGCAGTTGGTAGCAAATAAAATTGCAACTTCAGCCCGGATAGTGGAGTGTAGACTGAATTCTGTTGGCGAAAAGTGTGAGCTGCCACTCTTCTCTGTAAATCGATGTTCAAATGCAACTGTTGTAAGGTATCTAATTTTAGACCGTTATATCATCTTACATTACTTTATGATTAAAGCAATTCATAAATTAAAATGTGGATTCCAATTAGTTGATAATGATTCAAGCAATGAACTATTTTGCAATTGCCAGTGTTACAAGTCTTCTAGCATTAAATCTTAAATGCCCTTCACGTCCAAACCTCGCCTGGTCATCCGTAAATGCATCCATGGTCTCAGGCTCCACGTTATTACAGCATGCGCTTCCATATGTGCGGTTCAATATCTTGTTTGAGTTGTAATCGTGGAAAATTCTTGATTTTAAGTTTTGAATTTTTATTTTTTTATATTTTTAGATTGTGTTGATGAGTTAATGTTAAAAATAAATTTTAAAAAATAAAAAAGTATTTTTTAATATATTTTTAAATAAAAAACATTTTTTAAAATAAATTCGCAAATTACCCCTCACTTATACTTGAAAGAGCAGGGACTCTTTAAATGGTCGGAGGAGGAAGAAGAAGGGCTGCCAAGTGTCAATCTCCATCTCCGTTTTCTCATATGAAGAGCAACCTCCAAACAAACCGTGCTGGATTCTATTTGTTAAGCGTGATACACAGGGAAATGATGATGGCAGATACCATCATCACTGTTAATGATACTGTTTAGTTTGTGTTGGATATGGACAGGCCAAGATGCTTAAAAAAGTACATTTGAAATTCAAAAAAGAAAAAAGATAAAGATAAAATAAATAAATACAAAGAATAAAACTCTGCCGTCATAATTAGCTTTACTAGTGACACTTGTCTAAACTCCTCTCCCCCTCTCAGATGCCGCCGCGTGTGTGGTGATGGCCCTGATGGGGCCTATTAATAGCCGTTAAAACCTCCCCTTTTAACAATTTTTTAGCCTGATAAATATCCTTCGACGCCCGTTGAGGAAAAAAGCAACCAAGGCCCCACATGGTAATCATAAATCTATTTATTTTTTTAAAAGCCCCTCAATTAATGCATTTATTGACAAGTGACAGGAAGATTAACTATCCTGGTCATTTGGCCAACGAGGTTGATGGATTGAGATCAGGCGCATAGTTGTCTTAACTTGTTTTTTTTTTTTGTTCTTTTTTATTCTCAATCCATGCGTTAAGGAATTAAGGCATTCCATGTCAGCAACATTTTGAATACGTAACTTCAAAAAGAAATTTACATTTACGTCAAATCTCACATCTGCTTTGTAGAAAAGCAATGGAAAAGCAATGAGATTTCTATAGCTATGTTTGGAACGAGAGTCCGGAAATGAGGAGGTTTGCTTTGGTTGCTTAAAAATAAGTGGGGTCTTGTCCTACGCTCTTGTACAGGTTTTTATGCCTGAAATTTTCAAGCCTATCTGGTCTGCTTTGCCATTCTTTCGGTTTTTCCAGAGATATAACACTGTCAATTTGCTTCATGGTTGGATTGCTTGGTTTTTCGACCAGACAGTGTTATATCTTGATTTGTTGAAGACGACAGTTCCCATTTGCTAAAAGCTTTTTCTTTCTCTCTATTGGGTCATGCTCCAAGGAGTGAATATACAAACTGCAGGTGATAGGCTCAAATTTCATTTCTTGTTGTGCTTTTTAACGTATTTCATAGAATGATTCTTTGTGCTCTCTATTGTTTTGTCCAATATCTTTTATCATTTCCCACTCCCTCTTCTTCTATCTTTCGGGATTTCCCTGAGTTCTTTTCTTCCATACTTCCTTTTGGCGCTTATGACTCGTATTTTCACAATTAAGTTGAAAATGATTATAACATCTCTTCATTTGTTTCTGTCAAAACGTTATTTGTTCTGCTATATCTAAGTGTGGCACATGAAAATATTGCTTGTTTATGGGATGAAATCGGTCCTTTTCACTGGGTTATGTTTTCTGAAGTGAGGGTGGTGCAGATGGGATGTTCGAGATGACAGAGCCACCCAGTTGTGTAAAGGATCAAAGGAATTTATGTTTGTGTTCATATTTATAACCAAAATATTTACAACTGTTGCGTGCAAATGTGTTAGCAAGGGAGGGTAAGTTGTTGACCCTTTGCACTTGCCTATCTGGTTGCTTAAACTCTCATACGTGCTTTCTAGTATGATTTTTTAATTCATTGTTTTTGTTGCTGGAGATACTAAGCGAAATTTGAGATGAATAAGGAAAACCGTTGATGGGTTATTGAGACTAAAAAAGAGTTGATGCTATTTTGTGCACAGGCAGGAGTCGGCATTTAATTTATTGCTCATGGATGGAAGTAGTTTATTACCGGCGCCTGAAACTAATATAGCAGCTCTGAAAGAAGCCCTTTATACACAGCAACATCTTCTGCAAACCCTTTATGCCGAGCTAGATGAGGAAAGAGAAGCCTCAGCCACTGCAGCCAGCGAAGCTTTATCTATGATATTGCGGTTGCAAGGTGAAAAGGCTTCACTGAAGATGGAAGCAAGCCAATATAAGAGAATGGCAGAGGAAAAGATGTGTCATGCAGAAGAGGCTCTGGCAATTGTAGAAGACCTCATATATCAGAGGGAAATGGAGATTGCATCTCTTGAGTACCAAGTTCAGGCTTATAGGTACAGACTTTTAAGCATGGGCTGTAATGATTTGTGTGTGTACGAGAATACTTATCCAGAGAATCTGTTAATGCAAAGAAACGATCCTTTATTTGGGGAAAATGGTGCCAATGGAAATGTAACGAGATTCAACTCTCTGCCTCACGTTTCAACCAAGGATGCCAGTTACAATAAAAGTGATATTGAAAGGAAAAAATCTATAGTCCCTGTGCTAGATACAATGCAAACGAATGCGGAGGAAATTGCAATTCGAGAAGCTAATGATTCAGAGAAGAAATCAGGGAGCCCTTCTGGTGCACACGTTGGTTCATATTGGGAGCAGATCAAAAGGTTGGATGAACGGGTAAAAGAGATTTCTGACGACAAAGATCCCAGTAGGAAAAACTCTGCAATCTGGAAGGGTGGCACTTGGTCTCCGTCATTGTTTTCACAAATGGGCACTGGCACATCTGGCGATCTAACAAGAACGGAAAATTCTACTCATTCAGACAAAGTTAAACAGCATCAGGATTCACGGGAAAGTGTTCAGGATATTTTTGAAGTCCCACAAACTATCGAGAGTTGCAAAGTTTCTGAACATCCTGTGAAAGAACGTCACAAAATGACTTTGGAAGGTGAAAACAGGCTTCAAAAGCCAGATATGGTATCTGAGGATATTCTGATAACGCCTAATAAAGATGAAAGAGACCTGGTAAAGGCAATGGTGCTTTCCACGGTCCATGAGAAGAAATTGCCTAAGCCAAAAGATCGGGCAAGTTTTCACCGCAATGTGTCTCCTGTGAGCCGCCCAGCAATTAGTGCAAGCAATTCTCAAGCTGAGTATCAACAGCTGAGTCAGAGAGTTGAGAGGCTTGAGAGAGTAAGAAACAATACAAGCCAAGAAATTATTTCTGAAGGGGAAGAGGAACTGAATTTGTTGAAGGAGATACGAGAACAACTCAATTCAATACAGTCTGAGATCAGAAGTTTGAAAAAAACAAAAAATCCCCATGCTGCAGATAAGCAACCTTTAGATCTTCTCCAAGAGGTATGTCTTCTCCTCTCTCTCTCACCCACTCATGCATGCAGGCATAGTCAAGTTAGAGATACGTAACACTAATATTATTCTTATTTTCAGGCAATGCTGTACTTTTGGTTTTAATTAGAGCAATCAAGTTCTTACTGCCTTAATCACCGAATTTTTATGAATTTCCGGGTTCTGATACACCTGCAACAAGGGCTACTTTGTAAGGATGATGTTTTGATCTTGAATAGAGTGAATATATTATACAGTAAGTTTGTGAATTTTTTTTATTTGATTTGTTGTACAAAACCTATTCAATGTAAATGTTGCTGAGTTAACATCAATCACAGAAGAAGTTTGATTTCAATACGATGTCTTAGGCATGCTGTCATTTTTATTTTGTTCTCTCCTAATATTGGGATTATGATTGTAAATTATATTCTATACAACTATCTCCACTTTGCTCGATTTCTCAATCTGTATATGATCTTTGTCCATTTCTTACAGTCTAACATAAATTTTTAAGTGGCTTGACAAATTTTGAGTGATGTAGAACTCTCAATTCCAGTTCATGAGTGGAGAGAACAAGGCTGTTTCTGGTTTCATTTTCCTTCCTCAATGAGGTACCAAGTGATCTCTAAATGTGCAATTGGCATGTCAGGAATTGAATTTTAAGTGATTTATGTTGTCTCTAGCTTCTGATACTTGGTTTTATTAACTTTGTTACTAAATACTGGCAATAATTATGCCCATGAATTTGTTTCATAGCTGCATTGTATATATTCACAATTTCTATTTCGTGTCTTCTGGTCGGCTAGTTGTCTTCATTGAAGGCAAAATATGAAAGAGTAGATGTCGTCTTCTTTTTACCCCTCTGATTAAGTATTCTCTTTCGAGATTTAATCACTAGTAATCATTTTACTTGATGAGTTGTCTTTCGATCCTCAATGTTAAACAAGAACACCATCTGCCTAGCAAACTTATAGGATCATAAGTCACTGATGACTCTATCATCTACTGGATTGTCTTGGGATGCAAAGGATACAAATATTATTAAGGATGGTGGTTGAGACTTTCCTTCTGGTAGTCCGGACCTCCAACAGATCTGGGATTTTATTAGATTCTATTCCTGGGTTAGCTCTATGGATCACTATGTCTGAACAAGTCATTATATAGGAAGGTTCACAATTGATTCAGCTTGGGAGGTACTTCGAGATGCTAGACTCAAGAATGCTAAGCACCATTTTTTCTGGTTTTCAGGACATGTCCCACGACTTAATCATCTTATCTTTTTAGTTCGACTATATACTATGAACAGTCTATAAACTTTTTAGATCATCACCTCAGCGGTATATATCTTATATAATTAACATGTGGAGACCATGATCATCTATTTTTTGAGTGCTTCTCAGCTTCAATATAAAAAGAGATCTCATACAAGACTTTATTACCTTGGCCTTCTATGTGATGACACCCTTTTCTTTAATGGGCTTCTCTTCAATCTCGAGAGAAGGACTTCATGCATATTCTAGCGAGATTGTCATTATCTGTCACGATTTACTTCATATGATATGAGAAGAATACTCATGTCTTCTGCCAGCTCTACTGATCACAATATAATGTGGTGAAAAAGATCTTCAGCTTCTAGACATAAAATCCTGATATCAGATATATGCAGAGATCAGATCTACGTGATAGCTTTGATTTCTATATTTATTTATGTTGTTTTATTTTGGTTCGATGTTGTTTAGTTTTTTAAGCTTTCTTGTAGTTTATTTGCTCTAATCTTACAAGTTTCATGACTTTTGTATCCGAATAATAGATTTATTGTATTTCTAGGGGTATACCTCGTATCACTATTTATATTTTTCCTTATATACATATTAAATTACTCAAAAAAAAAAAAAACCCTCTTACAATAGATGTAACGTGACCGGACACAACCATTCCGGTGAATGACAAGCTTGATACTACAGCCATCATCTTTTTTATTCATTGAACAAATGCCAACACAAGATCATATCACTCATTCAATACTTGAGGAAAATAAAAATAAAAATAAAAATAAAAATAAAAATCACTACACTCATTTTCACCGGTGTACAGCTCTAACCATGTCCCATGTCACTCTGCTGCATGTGATACTCGTCGTTTTCTCTTATTGGAATCAGGGAAGTAATGTGTAAGAACTTATTGACAATATTAAGTATTAATAAATAATTTTAAAATGATAATCATTTAATCATTCATATATTGCAATGTCTTCAAACATTAGTGATTTCTCTATCATTTATATTTCTCTCTCTTTTAATATTTTAATATTTTTATTTTCGCAACAATATTATATGATAAGTTGACAAGGATAGTGATGATGTCCAATATATTTATAAATATAATTATATAAAAATTCTAAAATGGTCTCATCATTGTATTATTATACTCATGGACTATCAATTTATACATACCAAACACCCATAAACAATATAAATGTTTTCTACTCTCTTTCTCTATAGATTTTTTTATTCAACTCTGTTCTAGTAATTCATTAGATAATTGTACCATGCTATGCTAAGGGTTTTTAATGTAAAAAATAATACCTAGGCGTTGTTAATATTTTTTCTAGTATAAATTTTTTTAAACTGTGTGGGGATTGACCCAGTTAACTTGGCGGTTTTAAAAACAACTCGAATGACTGGTAAAAATATAGTTTAACTGAAAATAAATATTTAAGCTAAGATCTTTTTTATAAATATTGAAACGATAACATATTAGATCGATTCGAGTTAAATTGTCAATTTGTATGCCAGTTTATGAGACTATGATAACTTCATAGAAAATAAATTAAAATAAATCATAAAGCCTGATTTATAATAAACTCAATGTTGAAGGATAAAATTAAAAATAAATCAATAAAAATGAATAAAAAATGACCTGCTTCAACCCGAGTTAATCTGCTAAACCCGCGACCTAGATCATAAGACCGGGATAACTCAATAAAAAACAAATTGAAACAAATTATAAAACTCAATTCTCAATCAACCTAGCGTTAATGAGGTTAAAACTAAAAAATCAATTTTAAAAAGAACACAAAAAACAACTTGAGTTAACCCGGATTAACCCACCAAACCTATGACCCGAGTCATGAGAGAGAGATAACCTCATAGAAAGCAAAAAAAAAAAAAAAAAACAAATTATGATGCCTAATTTCCAATCAACCTAATATTAAAAGATAAAATTAAGAAAAAAAAAGTTAATTAGAAAAAGGAAAAAAACTCAAGTAAACTAAGTTAGCTCATCACATGAGACTAGAATAACCTCATAAAAAGCAAATAAAAAAAAATATGAAGCTCAATCACTAATAAACATAATGTTAAAGGATGTAATTGAAACTAAAGAATCGATTAAAAAACGGTTTAAAAAACAACTTAATTCAACCTAAATTAACCTCATAAAAAGTAAATTGAAAAGGATTATGAAATTCAATCCCCAATAAACCTAATATTGAACCTGGATGTAATTGAAACTGAAAAATTGATTAAAAAAGTTTACAAAAAAACTACTTGAGTAAACAGCTTGAGTCAATCCGGGTTAACTCATCAAACACATGATCCAAATCATGAGAGAGGAATAATCTTGTAGAAAGAAAAATAAAATAAATCATGAAGCTTAATTCTTAATCAACCCAATTTGAAGGAAGAAATTGAGAAAAAAAAGTCAATTAGAAAAAAGGAAACACCGAGTCAACTTGTCAAGCCTGCGGTCTGGGGCGTGAGATTGGGATAATCTTATAAAAGGTAAATTGGAAAAAAAAAATATGAGGCTCTATACTTAATAAACCTAATGTTAAAGGATAAAATTAAAATTAAAAAATCAATTGAAAAAAGACACAAAAAACCAACTCAAGTCAACCCGATTTTACCCATCAAATCCATGACTCGATTCATGAGATAGGAATAACATCATATAAAACAAATCAAAATAAATTACAAAACTTAATTCTCAATCAATCAAATGTTGAAGGATGAAATTGAGGAAAAAAACAAATAAAAAAAAACTTGAGTCAACATTGTTAACTTGATGAACTCACGGTCCGGGTTATGAGACTGGAATAACCTTATAAAAAACAAATAAAAAAATTATGAAGTTTAATCCTCAATAAACTTAATGTTAAAGGATGAAGTTAAAAAAAAACATAAATTATATAAAAAAATCATTACAGTAAATAATATTTTGTGAGGAGGAATACAATAAAACTCCCTCGTTTTTAGTTTGTTTGGTATTTTTTCTAACTCAATTAATTGTATATACCCTTTAAAAAAATTTCAATGATGATTATAGTTGAAATATAATTAAATCTGACAATCGAAAACTATTTTATTCAAGATGCGGATCAAGATGATTTAAATATTTTTTACACATGAACCAATCAAAACAATTTCAATATATATATATATATATATATATATAATAGCTTCAAATTTTCTTTATTGTAGTTAATTAGAAAAAAAAAATCAAATATCAACATATAAAAATAATAACAATCACAGCCTAACAAAAAAAAAAATCTATTATCTATATTTTTACATTATGTAATTATGTTAATTATGAAGGTTATTAAAAACAAAGAAAACAAAGATTCTGTTTCTAAAAGACATGACCAATGAATTAGTAATAAAAAAAAAAGGCCCAATTCATATTAAAAGGATTTCCGAAATCATCCAGATTCCTTTTTTATTACGTAATTAGTAGAGTAATGATGATGGGTATAAATTTAATTGGCTCCTTCGTCTTATTAATTTAGCATTTTATTTTACTGATTCAGTTAATTTTAAGTACCAATAAAAACAATTTCCACGATGATTATGATTGAATATAATTGCTTCAAAAAAAGAAAAAGATTGCAATATAATTAAACTTTGACCAGTCGGAAAGTCAAGACTTTTGAAATTATAAACAAGAAAAACCAGAAACAAGATCATATTTTTACTGAAACATATTCGAAACCACGTAAACAAAATGAAGGATGAGAAACAAAATTTATGATGAGCCTTTTGACACTGGTCCTGACTAAGAATCATTTGAAACCTAACTAACAACCATGAAATTATATATAAACAAGGATCAAAGATGAAATCTTCAAAGTCAAGACAAGCTCCAACACGCTTAAATAAAAGCAAACTTTCATCCATGAAAACCACCAACAAAAACTTAGAGCTAAACTTTAACATTAAAACTAACCCGAAATCATTTGAACGTAAGCTAAAGATGATGAATCAATTCAATCTTCAAGAGAGCGCCTTTACTTTTTTGTGATGAGAGAAAAGAAGTTCCATTAGACCTTTGAGATGGTTCTTGAGGTATATAGTTTTTAGTGATTTCTGCTCTCTTTTTTATTAGATTATCCGGTTGTTTTGCGACTTGGGGTGATTTTAATGAGTGTGAGGATTGTTTTGAATCGACAGCCATCAAGCCAATGTGTGTGATGGGGCAGAGCTTTTGGACATTATTCTCATGAAGGTAAAACTGGCTTGTCTTTTTTGTGTGGAATTTAGGATGACATGAAAAGAATTTAGTAAATTGGTCTTGTCTTTTTCTGGACATTACTCTGTAAAAATACACAAATGCAAACCACTCATCCATGGATGTTTTCCAATATCATGTTTTTTTTGCTTAAAAATCCACAAGCAGCTTGATTTATTCTCTCAGTTTGCAATATTATCACAAGTGTATATCAAACACTGACAATTTGTCCTTTCTGATTTTATCGTGTCCTGCTGAACATATCAAATACAACCTAATTGTATGTGGCTAGCAGAATTCAAATATAATCTTCATGGTCTTGTGATTTTCTTTCCTTGTCTCAACGGTCTATATTCTTTGTTTTGCATCCTCATGCACTGCTTGTATGGTTCGGGATATTACGTTTGGTCCCTAATGTTCTTACATGTTTGTTTTGACAGACCAAGTTTCTCTGTAAATTAATCTAACATCTGTAGCAGAAAGAGATTTGTGAAACACGCTGGTTATGGAAGTCACTATCATGGAGCACTATATCACATTCACTTTCCTCTTTCATCATGCTCAAGGAGTATTTTATTCACTCCTTGTAGCTAGTGGGTTAAACACTGGACTATGCTATCATTTGCAACTGCTTTAGAACTACTCTTTCAATCTTCCTCTAGAACTCAATAATACTTTGTAACTTTTATGCCTGATTAGATTATCTTCGTGAGTGCAATGACTAAGAATAGTGGATGAGCTTTGCAGTTTATGGAAGACTCCTTTTTATGTGGAAGAAGGTTGTCAAAGTGAGGAGGCAGAGATCATGAAATCTTTTGCCTTTTATCTCATCTTCTTCGGGAGGTTGGTTTGTTTATGTCTCAAATGGTATCTATAAATGTCTATGAACTTCCGAATTCAGAGGCCAGATATGGCTGTTTCAATCTTTAACTAGACATATTATAGCCCACAAACCATCATCTCTTATAAGGTTTGATTTGTAGATTGAAAGTTTGGCATATTCTATTCAGGTTGCACGTCCTATAGCATTAGCAAGATAGCAATCACAGTGCTTGTTTCTGCTACCGCGGTTCATAATTCCCTGCTGTCGGTCTGTAGACATTTTGGTAGCTACCTAACCCCATGTCATTATTGCACTAATGCTCTACGTACAGGTACTTCAGCACTGAGTAGGCCTTTTCTTGGGATATTTTATCTCTTACTAACAATTTCTTCTGTAAATGGTTCACAACACGTGCTATGACTGATAAAAGAGACCTTCAATTTACTTAAACTTGAGGATACAGCATATATTTACTAAGAGCACACGAGCAGAAGATCTAAGTGATTTTTTTAATTTTTTTTTGAATTTGTACAAGAACTGTCACGTTCTCAGGAAAACATTTCTGAAATGGGAGGCGTAATGAATCAATCCAGTAAGACTTATTGGAAAATTGCAGAAAAAACAGATGTATTGTTGAAAGCTGCAAACTGTGAGGAAAGTTGATAAAATTAAGCCCCAGCTTGTCAACATCTCTTGCTAGATATAATCTTTGTGAAAAACCTCAACTGGATATTTCTTAATAACTCCCAAATATGCGCCTCATTTAATGTACGTTGAAAAAAAATGACATATTTTGGAGTGACATTAATGTAAGAATTCTATCTCGAAAGACCTATAAATGATGATTATCTTGAACTCTACCTGTATTAGCGCCGAAGTTGATGTGTGACTGCAGCTTAATTCATAGTTGGGCACCAAAAGTCCTAGAACCCTTGTTTGTAAACAGATTTAATTTATCTCCATAAGGCTACTCACTTTGGAATGATTATTTCACCTCCTTGTTGTACCCTTAAAAAAATACAATAAATTTAATTTGGTTAAAAAAATTAAGTTTAATACTTGTGCGATGAGGAATAAATTATTATTGGAGAAATTAGACCCTGGAAGGTGCAAGAGGCTAATGGTATTGGTCTAGCATATTCTTTAGTTCCTTGACTTCTGGTGGGACAACGGATTTACATTTTGAATGCATTATTACAAAAATAAAATAAAATCTGTTGGAACTTTGTGAAAGAAGTAATTCATTGTGAGATTAAGGATTGAAAAATCCATAAATAATTGGCACCTGAGATTTACTATAGGCATGGTTACACCAGACAATGAACACAGCTTTCAATTTTCAGGAGGTGACAGGAACTGTTTCATTGGTAGCTGTACTAACTAATGTAAGTAGATAGCGTACCAATACCTGAAACATTTTTGGTTGCTTTAGTAGCACAGGGAAGGAAGAGAATCATTGGTTTGCTGAGATCATGCTAAGAAATTGTTTGTGCTCGCCTGTGATTTTTTCCCAGAATCACAAAAGTAGAGGGGGGGAAGAAAGAGGAGGTGATGGTAGGTGTATGAATTCTGATGGTCACTTAACCAAGTTGCCAATTAGAGAAAACTATAGCAAGATATTGGCAGTTCGTGTTTTTCCAGGCAAGCAAGCACACAATTTAGTTTATAAGAGATTAGGACAGTAACCTAATTCATAGTACATTGCATATGAAATCTGTCTCCAGGATAGTCTGGATCGAATGCTTTCGACCTTCTGTGGCATCCCTGTTTGACTTTGATAGTGACCTGAGTTCTTAGTTAATATTGTTTCAGAGACAGTTTGACCCACTGCAGCAACCATTGTGTCTAGGGACTTTCTCGCTATTCTATGTGAAAGTGATGAAAAGGTTCCGAGTGCTTTTTATGATTGATATGGAAGTGAGCATATAGGCATATTATTATAATCTTCCACTTATCACTTAATTTAGGCAAATCCATATGATAGGTAGGCTAAAAGGGATCCTAGTGCTTTTTCTTGATTATAGAAATCACTGTGTTTCACAACACAAACAAAATGCTGATATTTTTTAACCAGAATAATCTGGAAGAAGAAAGACATAGGTTGAAGCATCAATGCCTACCTAGTTCATAGTTGAACTGTGATTCAGAGCTCACAATCTAGTGAAATCTATTAAAAAAATTAACAAATCAAAGGAAGTTTTTGGTTGGTTGTGATTAAAAATATGACTAGTAAGGGATAGAAGAGAACTGTTTTCTAGCTTAAAAAATCCTTTGGACGGTTGAAAGAAGATTTTCTTTATGATTTAACAATATACCTGTCTGATGTTTTCACCTCACTAGGAAACTTCTGTTAAAGGTAATGAAAATAACCCAAGAATACACTACTGCGAAAACGTCAAAACTATGGCAAATAGCTAATCAACAAGGCTATTGCATTGAATTAAATCCATTTATTACCATGAAAACAATCAAACAAATAAGTACAATGATTAGAAGTTTCTAAGATTTTGATGAAACTACTTTCAGTGCCATTGCAAATTCAAGAAGCACTAGCTTTAGGATATGATTATTCAATCACCAGGGAGGGAGGGTTAGAGAGATACTGCTTTAGGCTACCCATTTCATTGGCTACATCTAGCATGCTTGGTCTTGTTGAAGGGTTATTTTGTGTGCAAACAAGACCAAGCTCAATCAATTCCAAGATTACATCACTCCATATTTTGTTATAGGATACCGGCATGACAGATGGAGCACACCTAAGCACTGCTTGATCAACTATGGGCTTGAGCTTGTGGGGATAGTGACTCTTAACCCATTCATGCAAGCTTGAACCTTCATGAAATAGAACATCTGTGGGGCGCCTTCCTGTTATAATTTCTAGCAGGAGGACTCCAAAACTGTAAACATCTCCTGGCGTTGAAGCACGCTTTCCCATTCCATATTCTGCATGAGATCAAGTTGACAAGGAAATTATTAATAAACGTAACAAGGTATTTGAAAATTTTCCTCCCTCTCCATGAGGAACATGAATAATAAATCATTTCATAATTTAGAAATAATACTAAGTTGTTGCAGAAAGTAAGAACATACCAGGGGCAATGTAGCCGACAGATCCACACAACAATCCATCAGATGAGCTAAGGAACATTGAATCATCTGTTGAATTACTATCATCAGCACCTTTAATCAATCTTGCGATTCCAAAGTCAGTTACCAAAGCTGTCATGTCTTCATCCAGAAGAATATTGCTTGGCTTGAGATCACAGTGCACTACCCTAACAGGAGAATAGTGGTGCAAATAGGCCACTCCTTCAGCCACATCATTACATATGCTAACCAACTGAATCAAATCCAGCCCTGTATTTAGTCCATGGCTTGGGTATAAATGCCCTTCCAGGCTCCCATTTGACATGAGAGGAAGGACAAGAGCCTTAAAGTCTGGCTTGCTGCATGTTGTGATGATCTTGATCAAATTTCTGTGTTTGGCCCTCTTTAGTACTTGGCATTCTCTTTTGAAACTTCCTGAAATATCTCCATCTTCCTTTGAATCCAATACCTTAACAGCTATCCTTGTATTGTCTTGAAGAATGCCCTTGTAGACATGGCCAAACCGGCCTGAACCTATTAGGCTTGAGGCGCTAAAACCCCCTGTAGCTTCAATAAGCTGTCGATATGAGATTCTTGGATGTTTGAGGTCTTTTGTTTCTTTGTCCTCATCTCCCAAGTCCCCTCCATTGAATATCACCATTTTCCTTCTGAACCTTGACCTGAGTACGAGGGGGTATGCGAACATGCATAATAAGGGAGTAACAAACAGTGACAGTAGGACAGGTAAAATAAATGAAAGATGAGCATTTCTCCTCCGGCAGTTGGGCATGCCCTTTATTTGTCCGCAAAGGGCATCATTGCCAAGGAAGGAGTCTATTGTCAGGGAAGAAAATGCTCCCTTGTTTGATATGTTCCCAGAGAACTTATTGAAAGAGAAGTTGAGATGCTTGAGAGTCGGCGATGCCTCAATAGATTGTGGTATATTGCCACTCAATTGGTTTGAAGATACGTCGAGTTCGGTAAGATAAGGCAACTGCCCTATTGTAGCAGGAAGAAGGCCTTCTAAGACATTACCTGAAAGGTTAAGGTACTCCAGTGCAATGCAGCTTCCAAGTTGTGGCGGGACTGTGCCAGAGAGATTGTTGGAAGATAGATCGATTGCTAGCACCATGTCCATTTTACTCAGCTCAAGTGGTAAAGGCCCATGTAAATGATTTCTTGACAAATTCAAATACAACTTCAAGCTCCTCAATCCTGCAACTTCACTAGGAATTGTCCCAGAAATGTCATTGCTAGAAAGGTCTAGGATCTCCAAGTTGACACATTGTCCCAAGCTTGGTGGTATGGTTCCTGACAGTTGATTTTCATAGAGAAAGAGTCTCCGAAGCTGTGAAAGGTAGGCAAAACTGTCTGGGATGGAGCCTGTAAGTTTGTTTTTTGACAAGTCAAGAAGGCCTAAATGGGAAATGTTAGCAAGAGCTGCTGGAATTTCACCAGAGAGTGAATTGTTTGATAAATAAACCCTCTCTAGTTTTCCCATACGACATAATTCTGGTGGGATGGTACCATTCAGAAGGTTACTGGACAAGTTTAAGAGGGTGAGGTTGACAAGATTTGAAATGTGAGAGGGTATGGAGCCATAAAGAATATTCTCATCTAGATGAATCTGTACACATTTGGTAGAAAGATCACCAATAATAGGAGGTATCTCTCCAAAAAGGTTATTTCCTGCTAATTCAAGCTCCTGAAGGTTAGATGAATTAACTAAAGAAGCAAAAAAAGGTTCAAGATTTGTGTTACCATCATGGCTAACAAAGTCATTGTATGACAAATAGAGGAACTGTAACTTTGGCATTTTGCGTACAATCTCTGAAGGCAATTCCCCACTCAGCATATTTGACTCCAAATCGAGCCATTCAAGATTGGTGGAGTTAGAAAGTGCTCGAGGGACCTGGCCAACTAGTCTATTAGACCAAAGCAAAAGAAATCTTAAAGCACCAAGCTTACATTCATTATTCAAAGGAATTTTTCCAGTTAAAGAATTGTTAGAAAGGTCCATATACTGCAAAGAAGAAGACCCATTGCAGAAAAGTGGTGCAGGAATATCACCAGCAAGCCTGTTATTTCCCAAATCAAGATATACTAATTGATGAAGAAATCCCAACTCCTCGGGAATGTTTCCACCGAGAAGATTCCATGATAAACTGAGCTGTCTTAACTGGAGAAGATCACCCAACTCTGCTGGAATATGGCCTTCAAAGAAGTTCCTTGACAAATCAAGAACCAACAAAGAAGAAAGATTCGCAAGAACCGGAGAAATCCTGCCACGAAGTGACAGGCCACTTAGGTCAAGCTGGACAACATGATCACTAGCATTGTTGCACTTGACTCCTGTCCAGTTGCAAACATGAATACCTGAAGAGTTCCAGATCTCAAGCGCACCTTCAGGGTCTAATACTACATCAGACCTGAAAGAAAGCAATGAGATTCTCTCCTTAACAAGCTGGGGACTTATCTCTTCCCCAGAAACCACGAACAAAATGATGATCAAACAAAGGAAACTAAACATAGAGAATTTACAAGAACCCATTTTGATTCTTGGTCGACCTCTTCGAGTTAAAGAAACTCAAGGAAAGAGGTTTCAAATGCAAGAGGAAAGAGAGGGAGCCGGTAGAGAATGAGCAATGCACCACCATATGGCCTGAAGACGATATATAGCTTTGAGTCTTTGACACGTTCAATATAAAGAAGCTAGCAAAACGCTCAAGCTCAGCTAGCTAGAGAGAATTCTTGTGCCTAACTGCCGTTGAATGTGTGAAACGTACGTTTGGCGCCTGTGACGGTTGACTACGAAACACAACGAATAGCGGATGAAAAAGTGTCCACGTGCGAAATGGCACGTAAGCAATGTTACAAGCTGCACAGCATTGTGCTGTACATGTCAGCTACAGGCCTAACATCGTAACACCTTTTGGATTCTTGTTGTTTGCTTGTGGGAAAGGACTTAATTAGTGGATTGTTGGCTGTAATAAGAGAAAGATAATCTAGGTTAATAGAGCATGCTTAGGGGATGATGTGGCGTTTTGGTACATTTGTCTGCTAGATGATGGGCCCAGAGATTAAAAGAAATATCAGATGGTGTTTATGTGTCCCTGATTGGGTAATATAGCACTGAGTGATCTTAAGGATAGCACACCATAGCAGTTAGCTAGCCCAGCAGGAAAACGATGATGTTCCAGTTACTACGTGGGTATTAGGAAAGGGAATTACGTGTTACATTTTCATCTGCAAATGTTATTCAGTGTATTTGGCGAACTTTTCATCACTTCTGTAGGGATAACAGATTGAGACTTTTGGGTCTTCTGATTCGGTTAACGAGGAAAAATGACTGCCCTGAACATGAAACCAAGTGGGTGGATTCTGGTTCTAAAAACCTGAACTTGTTTGTTGTCGGAAATCGTTGATGTTGTTTCCTCCTGAACTTGAAGGGGAAATCATATAATTAATGCCCTGGAACAGCTGCTCTGTGTCTCTCTCTATGATTCTGAACTTCATTAGGCTAGTTAAGGGTTAAGTACAGTATGAATATGAGGAGGACTATACATATAGGATCTCCTAATTACGAGTCCTCGCATAAGCATGACTTGCCTTTAGGTCGACGACGATTTCACTGGCATGCCGGTGTATCCGATAATCCGATTTGGTTGTATTGTATTTTTATTTGGTGCGAACAAATATAAATAAAAGGATATTTAAGAGTGTGGTACTAATTATAATTTAAAGTATTTTGTGTTTGAAAATATATTAAAATTATATTATTTTATTTTAAAAAATTATTTTTAACATCAACATATCATAATAATATAAAAATTAATTTTTAATAAACATTATTTCAATCGTGTTTCCACCTTAAAATTCACTCCAATTTAATGGGATAGGTGCAAAGGTGAGTGAGGGATTCATCCAAACTTGACATCCATCTTGTTCTATTATAGTTTCTTTTTTTTTTATTGTGTTTTTCAATATAGTGTACGGATCTGTCTATCTCTTAGTTTATATATAAAGAATTTATATGGTTTTGTGCATGAGTTTGAAGTCTAAACTTTAATTTATTTTCATGTAGTTTTTTTTTCTTGATTTACATTTTACTTTTTTGGAATTGATTTAAATTAAAAACCCACATCTTGTTGGGGAAGAACACCTGATATATATATATATATATATAGGTGAAGAAATTCCTCCATCGAACCTAAACATGCAGAGATAGATGATGGATTTAACATTCTGGATTAGAAAAACGAATGGATAAAATCCAACTCCAACCCCTATCCATTGCCATCCATACTTGACTCGGTCTTTGTATCCATTTTCTTGCTCATGGCTGAAAATAAAGTAGGGTTGGGACTTGGGATGGCTTAGGTCAAACCATGTTCACATTACTAGTTAAGGGATATTTGAGAATGTAATTATGATTGATTTTTAAATTATTTTTTGTTTGAAAAAATATTTATTTATATTTTTTAAAAATTATTTTTATTATCAATATAAAAATTTTAAATTTTTTTTAAAACTAAAAAAATAAACAGAACTTAGTTATATTAGCTACGAAAACTTCAGTCTTTATTATTAATTCATTTGTTGCTCATCATGACAATTCACCAACCAGCCGAAGCTAGCCTTATTTTCAGCACCGCACTCCATTACTTCCATCGTGTTCTGAGCTCATCGTCAAGTCCTTATAAGGGGAAGTGCCCAATTAATTTACAAGAGAAAAGCCATGGAGGCGAAATTTTTTAATCTTGTAAATCCATTTTCCGGCCCGTGGAGGTGGTCGGTGGTAAAAATCCACACTTTATAGCCCACAAATGTTTGCCAGTTTGAATCCGAGTTCTTCAATTAATTAGAATTAGGGTTTTGCACTAGTTTGTGCTGATACATGCTTGATACGCCGTTATAAAATAAAAAATTACTGCAAAGCTGTAACCTATTTAAATCCTTCTTGTAATGGTTGACAACTATGCTCTATCTAGAAATAGGAACACGCTACGCT
>Ga0325405_1002614_pt1 | contig 18535 bp, 8 predicted proteins | sample PopdelMetagenome_21_FD_205663 | JGI IMG/M metagenome (GOLD analysis project Ga0325405, IMG submission 205663) | Populus deltoides microbial communities from Bellville, Georgia, United States - Xylem-Control-R2 | ecosystem: Host-associated > Plants > Phyllosphere > Stem > Wood/Secondary xylem...
GGACCAATTAACCAATTCATGATGGCATCGTTTATGTTCAGTAAAGACTCCAAACATGTTGGAGCCTTGAACTGGTGAAGCCCAACTTGCTTGAACGATGGAGTTGGCTGGGGAATTATTAACCCATCGAGAATCAATTTTGAAAGTTCGAGTTCTAAGGCACCAGTTGGTGTCAAGAATGGGTCTGTGGTCAGAACCCAGTTCAAGTGGAGAACTTTATGAGAAGGGAACTGCAACTCTCATGAAGAATTAGCGAGAAATCTGTCAAGCCTTTCATGAACGTTTCTCATGCCATTCCTCCGATTATCTAAAGCCAGAACAGCCCAAGTCCAAAAGGGACAAGGAATCAAGGAAGGGACAAGAAACAACTACTTTAGAATGATTGTGAAGTGAACTAGCACGATGCTCATGCGGATTAACAGCATGTATATTCTATCTGGGTAAGGAAGACACTGAGAAATTCTTTCTGGGTCTGTCATCACAACTAGCATGGATGTTGATAAAAGTCCAAGAAAAATCAAGTTGTGGATAAGATAATTGACACCAAATATAGAAATCATCAAATTGAATAACCTTCACTGAGATATCATTAGCCAATACAAATCCCACTTGCATTGCTCGATTAACCATGAAGATTAACAGTAAAATAAGTTAGAAACAACCCAGCAGCATTCCATGGTGGCGTCTTCTATGAAAGATGAGTTCCCAGCAGAACTAACGGTAGAAAAGAACCCTATCCTCCTTATACTCTTTAAAAAAAATAAGTAAAAATACTTTAAACTATCATCGTTATTATAATCTCAAACATGTCAAACACTCTTGCCCGTCCCCGGGAAAGTTCGCACATGAGACCCTTTTAAAGGAGAGCTCATTCAGCCTTTCTTGCGTAGTTTTCTAGATTACAAGGCCTAACACTTTCATGGTGGCAGGCAAAGCCATGATTCCTGCTCCAACTATTGTAGTTGATAAATTGAACACAGCCCCAGTAAAGGAAGCTCCATTCAACTCATCAAAACCAACATCCTCTTGCCTTTTAGGCAATAAGGGAGCATTCTCATCAACTGGCCTGTTCCTCCTTGATTTCCTCTCCTTCTTCGAAGCAATATTTCCAGTTGTCATCTTTCTATTATCTTTAACTGGTTTCTCCAATCACAATTTTCAAACTTTACACAAAATCTACAAGGCAGATTACTCTCCTACTGCCTGCTACAAGGATATCTGTGACATTAAAAAGGAGAAAAAAAAATCGCCTTCAAAACTGCAAGATAAATGAAGCTTCAATATTAGATTCAAGTAATTAGCAAAGTGAAAGAATCCTGACCTGAGTACTTTTGTAGGTATCCAAATCATTAGTTATTAAACCCGATACAGAATTGACCCAGCCAAAGAGTCGGGTTCCGGGTTTTATGGGTCAACCTGAATCAACCTGGAAAAATTAATTTTTTTTTTAAATTTTAATATTTCATATGAAAAAATCATTGTAAATATAAGTTATACATATTGTAAACAATGAAGTTTAAAAAAATATTTTAAAAAGTTTTTTATTCCACATTAAAAAGATATTATTTTAAACTTTTAAATTGAAGTATTTAAACAAAAAATATTTTTTATCCCACATTGAAAAAACATAACTATTTTCTTGGGAACATAGAGTATATATACTAATAAATTTCAAATCCTACATTGAAAAAACATAACTTTTTTCATGGAAACATAGAGTATATATACAAAAGGACTTCAAATCTCACATTGAAAATATAATATGTTATCCTTTTAAGTTGAAGTATTTAAACCAAAAGGTTTTTTTATCCCATATTGAAAAAACATAACTTTTTTCTTGGGAACATAGAGTATATATACTAATGGGTTTCAAATTTCACATTGAAAAAACATAACTTTTTTCATAGAAACATAGAATATATATACGAAAGGGCTTCAAATCTCACATTGAAAATATACTATGTTATCCTTTTAAGTTGAAGTATTTAAACCAAAATTTTTTTATCCCACATTGAAAAAACATAACTTTTTTCTTGGGAATATAGAGTATATATACTAATGAGTTTCAAATCTCATATTAAGAAAACATAACTTTTTTATTGGGAACATAGAGTATATATACTAATGAGTTTCAAATCTCACATTGAAAAAATATAACTTTTTTCATGGGAACATATAGTATATATATGAAAGGGATTCAAATCTCACATTAAAAAGATACTATGTTATCATTTTAAGTTGAAATATTTAAACCAAAAGGTTTTTTATCCCACATTGAAAAAATATGATTTTTTTTTTGGGAACATAGAGTATATATACGAAAGGGTTTCAAATCCCACATTGAAAACATATTATGTTATCATTTTAAGTTGAAGTATTAAACCAAAAGATTTTTTTTATCCCACATTGAAAAAACATGGCTTTTTTCTTGAAAACATAGAGTATATATACTAGTAGGTTTCAAATCCCACATTTTAGAAAAAAAACCGGGTCTCGCCAAGGTTCGCCCGGGTCATGGGTCGACCCGTCAGGTCTACCGTGTTTGGCCGGGCTGTTTTCCCAGCCAGTCTTTTATTAAACCTGGACCGGTCCAGTCACCGGATTAATCCATCAGGCCGGGCCGAATTTAATAATAATCATCCAAATAGGAACTCAGTGCTTTGGATTTCAAATGAGCTTATCAGGATCAACTATAAAACCCAATAGCCCTCAACAATACAATTTGCAAAGCCCAGCTTTAAAAACCTTTCAGAAATATTTTTTATCCCTCGGAAACGGTACTAAGCCAATTACAAAACAACCCAGATAACAAAACCTCGAATTTTTAAGCTATAAGAACAACCAAATATTCACAGTCATCAAAAGCTAGGATCTTAGTTATTAAAACAAAAATCCCAGAAATGACCATATATAAATACCAAACCAATCAATTTACAGAGGCAAAGCAACAACTCTTGAAGACCTAGAAAAGAAAGAAATCAAGATTGAGGGATTTAAAAATCAAGAATTTGACGGAAACAAAGGAGCCCAATGTCAGAAGATAAAAGGGCTGTTGAGTTTTTACAAAGAGATAGATGTAATGTTCGATGTCTTGTCTTCGATTTATAAAAGAACAAAATGATCAATCAGAAGAAAGAGAGCCTGTCGTATGTCTGCACGGTCTTGTCTGTCTGGTAATGAAGAAATACACCCATTTACTCAATACGAGAAAAATGACGATGGCTATATATAAGGAATATAATAATTATAAGAACCGATCAGACTCCACCTTGTTCAAAGCTTATGTCGTGGATTGACCCAACCCAAGGTTTTCGTTATGAATTAACCTTACTCAAGCTCCGGTTATGAATTAGAGGATTAATCTGGTATTAATCTAGGTTATTTAAAAAACAAATTCAAAACAATATATATTTTTAATTTTTTTCATTTTAAGAGCAGCATTACTTCCACGGATTTTTGGTGGCCGGTGATTATAAAACTGTAATGAGAATTTCGTTATTATGTTTAGCAGGGTAACTAGATTGATTGCCCGTGCTTGGCCGCGGGTGATATTTTAGATTGCGTGTATGAAGGTATAATTTTGTTTGCCAGAACAAAAATAACATCCATGAAAACAAAAATTGCTAGGCAATGATAAGGAGAATTGCAGCTAAGTCTAGTATCAAAGATTTGATAACATAGATAAAGTTATAAACAACATCAAAATACAAATAAACTGCCAGATTGTTGAGCACTTAAAGGATTATGTAGTTTGCAAATTATATCAAAATTGCAGAGGCAACAATTATCTTCTTGTTGTAGAAATCCAAATCCAAGTCCTTAGTAGAGAAATTACTAGTTCTCTTGTGATGGTAAGACAATGAAATAAATTATGTTAAAAAAAGAAGAAGAAAGGATGTGTAGAAGGTGTGTGTAACATAAAATAACATGGAAGAATAACTTGTAAAATAAAAAAAAAAGTTTGCTATAATTTGATGTTGTAGTTAATGTCTTTTTTTTTTTATAAGTGAATAGCCTCTAGAAAAATATTTTTGGTTTTTTTGTTCTGTGTTACAGATGCAATTGAAGGTTGAAAATTCTGTCCACATTTCTGAATTAGATGAAGTTAAATGTGTGAGGATGAAGTAAGAAAATAAAAATTTAGCATATTTTTTTTTACACATCTTATTTTTATCGTTATACAAATATGTGTTGACGATCACAAATTCAAATTGCATGATCGCTAACAAAGATAAGAAAAAAAAAGAAAGCAAAGAACAATATAACAACCATTGACAGAACCTGAAAAAACCTTAGACCCAAGATCACAAAGATCCAAATCGGCAATGAACATAACTCCAAAGTAGACACATTGACATAACCCAAAAAAGCCTATTAGGCAAGAAAAAAATCAACAGCAAAGTCAAAGCAAAGCAAAGTTAATAGAAAAGACCAAAATGCAAGCTCCATATGCAACAACATTGGCAGCATGTTCATGAGCCAAACCAAAGCTTGCAAGCATAACGAACCAATGATAGAAAAAAAATAAACCGAACACACTGTAGAACCTTAATAGGACTCGCCAATATAACCTAGATCACCACGACAAATAGGTCTCACATACAATATCAAAATATGCCCCGCAATGTCAGAAAAAAAAAAACATGCTTCCAGCCCAAAATGACACAAAATCATGAGTTAATTAAATAGTGCAAACATGAAGCAACCTAAGGCTTTGTGTGAACATAGTGCAGAAAAAGAATGCTATTAAATAATGTATGCATTATGCCGATCATGTTGCAAAGGAATGAGATAACAAAATACAACTCATACATTACCTAGTAATATGGAAAAATACATTCCAAGACACACAGATAAGATGAAAGGAAAAAAAAACACAAACAAAACTGCAGAGGCAAATGAAAACAATAAGGGGAACTGTAGTTACTGAAATGAAAAAAAAAATCCCACATGACAACCCTTGCCAATTAAAAAAACCACATGGATTAGAGTAAAAAACTATCAACTATAAGGAACATTGACCTAAAATCTAAAAACAATTGCACGGACAAAGTAATATTTAGATATTGATGGGTTTCAGTATAGAGATGGTGTTTTTATATAATAATGGGTTACATTAATTTTGTATGGACAAAGTAATATTTAAATCACAAACATATATTTATTTGGCATATGTGGTTTTAGAGGAGCACAACCTTTTTTTACCTTTAATTCATTATATTTCTAATACTTCATCAATATAATTTTTTTAAGGCATTGGTTTAATATAAAAATGATGAGATTATGAGAAAAAAATTAATATAAAAATCATTTTCAAATAGTTCCACCTAGTCCAACAACTTAAGCTTTAAGTTAGGCATTGACAATCACTGTCCTTTAATTTTTCCAGCACTTAAAGTATGAGAGCAACGTAGCACAATTACTTTCCCTTTTCCTTTAAGAGCAGTTGCATTACACTAAGCTAAGAGTACTCTATTTGCCTTCCTCTCATCAAACTTCTATCACAATATGGTAGTCAGCGTGGTGCAGGAGCTGATCATGATGTCTTTTGTGAATTTTTCAAGTTTGATAGCCCAATTCAAAACAGGAGAGGAACTGAGAGAGAAACTAAAGGATTGAAACATAATCCATGCATGCATTGAGGTCCTTTCGTGAACATGGAAAAAAAATCCAAGAACATCCAAAAAATTTGACAAAACCAACTCAAAATCAACATGCAGCAGGTAATTGCCATGAAATATCCCAATCGAAGCAAAACCAAAATTATTAGAAAAATCAAGCATCCAAATGATAGCAAAATATAAATCCAAGAAAACACATAACAACCAAGCAAACTAAACGAACATGAAAGGCATTGTAAGCAAACCAACTAAATGATGAGATTGATGTGTAGCCAAAAACCAAAACAACCTCTCCAGCGATGAACTGACCTTAATAGAAGATCAAAAACTTCTAACACTGGCAGATGCAAAGTGCAACCTAAAAACAAAATGGCAAAACAATAAAATTCCAAAATAATACCATGCCATGTGCAAACAAACATCACAAAACCAACCAAAATAATCACCTAACACAATACACCAATGCCTCAAAAAACACAGCAATAGCAAAAAAGAAGAAGAAGAAGAAAAAAAACTTCAAGCAATTGAAACCTAGAAAGATTAGGGAACCAACACGTAAAACTAACCAGACAAATGCAGCTACCAGACAATCTAAAAGGTCTTCATAAATCCATAATTAAAATCATGCTCTCCAATCACAAAAACAACATTCAAGTTCTTAAAAAAAAACCAATAAAACAAATAGGAATTCAGTAAAGCCAAACTTGAAGTGCATAGACAACCAACATGGCCAGTACAAAAACTCTTGCCAACCGAAGCACTGCAGCAACCAGCAGATCTCAAGCACACTCCGTAGCAAGACAAACACACACGAAACATAACATTAGCAACATTTGAAAATGGAACTAGAACACATACTTGCTAACACCAAAAAAACCTCCAAACTACAGAGCATGAAAAAAAAACACCAAAATCAAGACAATTAGAGTTCTGAGAAATGTTCCAAGAAATAAAAAAAAAACATTGTGAAAGAAACCATATAAAATCTTCGTGCCTCTCAAGAGAGAGATGAAAGTAATTATTAAAAAAAAAAAACAGAACTACAAAAGGAAGACTATCTCAATCAATTTCAGGTTCAAACTCTCATGGAAATCCCTAGAATCCAGCAAAATCTAAAAGAAATCAGAGAAAAAACCAAGCCAAAACAGTAACAGCATCCATTTCGTGCAAAACCAACCAAACATCCAATCGTAGGCTACCAGACCAACAATCACCAAACAACCAGGTACATTGCAGGTAAGGTGTGCATTTAATGCCCAATTCTTCCACACTCAACAAATCAGAGGTCTCCCAACAATCACCGAATAACCAGGGACATTGCAGGTAAGGCATGCATTTAATGCCCAATCCTTCCACACTTAACAAATTAGAACACTAAGAGCCCAACCAAACACCTATTGGCTATCCGTAACTCAGGAAGCCGAGCCAAGCCAAAACCCAACAAACCAACCAGATCCACGAAACCAAGACGATGTTCCTCCTAGATAGAGACACCAGCCAACCCAACCTTGAAGCCACACACAAACCCACAGAAGCACACACAACCTAGAACTAACAGCTTAGAAACTCTCATCTCGTGCCAACAAACCAACAAGGAAATAAATCTTTAGCAATCCCAACTTCACGCGAGAAAACCACACAAAAGCAAACCTTCAAGCGATAAGAACCACTCCATTCTATTGTGATTACACTCAGTGGCTATAGTGTTTTCCTGAGCTCTTTTAGTTTTTTTTTTAATTTTTTAATTTTAATTGAGATGGATCTGGAATCGTGAACGTGTTCTTTGGTTTGTTTGTGAGGCGTTCTCTGGTGTTTGTGCCAGAAAAAAGAAAGGGATGGTAAAGCTATAACGTGTCAAAAAAAGACAGGAATATATATGGTAGGGAGACTGCCACGTATCCAACAAAATAAATGAAAAAACAACGAAAGAAAACTGGCCAAAACTTATCGCAAGAACGAAATTTAAAACGTAACCAGTGCAATCTATAGTGATTTTAGACACAATCTACAGTGATTCACTAATCTCTTTTAGTTTTTTTTTAATTATAAGTACATTGGTCTGTGCCCTTTGAAATATTTTTAATTGTGTTATAAAATCAGAGCAAATAAGTTATTTTTAAAATTTGTTAGGCTATTTACTTAACTTAAGTTTTTAATTAAACTGTGTAGGAGCTAACTCGATTTAAATTAATTGGTTCTATAAGTTTAAATACAACTTTGATGATCGATAAAAACATGATTTAACTTTTAAAAAAACTTCAAGATAATGTTTTTTAAAAAAATATTAAGACCATGACAGATTGGATCGACATCGGTTGCCCTGTAACCCGATTCATAGACTCTATTAGGCTTAGTAACCTTTTTTATATTTTTATATTTAATTATATAATAAAAATAGATGCTCATAAAATTAAGCGACAACCTAAAAATAGACATTTATTTGAAACAATTATCCCTATAGAAAGCAAACGAAAATCCATAATGTAGTTTATTTCTCAACCAATCCAATATTAAAAGATAAAATAAAAAAAGAATAAAGTAAAATCAATTAAAAGACTAAAAACAAAAACAAAGCATATCATATCGATGGGTAAACTTGTTAAACCTATGAATCAGGTAAGCCAAGCTAGTACACCAAACCTGTGAACTGAGTTATAGACTCCAATGAGATTATAATTTGTTTTTTTAAAACTATTTTTTATTAACTATATTATTACAAAAATAAACGATTGCGAAATCAAACACTAACCTAATACCAATATGTTTTTTTAAGATCTTGATAACCTCATAAAAGACGAAACGAAACCAATTATAAAACTAAATTTCCAACTAACCCATTATCTAAGGATGAAATAAAAGAAACTAATTAAAAAAAAGTTAAACTTGTCAGACCCGTGAACAAAGTCAACTAGCCAAACCTGTGAATAGGTCCACGAACTATATAAAGTTTAATAACATAATTTTTCTGTGAAAGTATTTTTTTCAACTATATGAGAAAAAATAGACGATAAACAAGTCAAGTTCAATTAAAAAAAAAGATACCCCACCAAACTCGTAAACTAAAGTAACCCGGGTTATCCTGACAAACCTGAAAACCATGTTAATCTTATAGAAAGGTAAAATAAAAAGAAACAAATTATGAAGTCAAATTCTCAGTAATATCAATATTAAAAGATGAAAATTTAAAAAAATAAATTCATAATTTTTTTTTTTAAAAAAGCAAAACATTGTGGATCACTATTGTCATACACAGTGCAATGTATGTGGGTAAACAGTGGTTTCCTCACACCCTGTAATTTTTGTTATTTTATAAAGTTTAATAACATGATTTTTCTCTAAAACTATTTTTTTTTAACTATATGAGAAAAAAATAGACTATAAACATGTCAAGTTTAATTAAAAAAAGAAAAAAAACAACCCACCAAACTTGTAAACCGAGGCAACCTAGGTTACTTTGGCAAACTCGTAAACCATGCTAACCTCATATATTGACAAAAAAAAGAAGCAAATTACGAAACTAAATTCACAACAATCTCAATTTTAAAATATAAAATTGAAAAAAATAAATTTGAAAAAAAATCATAAAAAAATTCAATAAAAAAAAAGCAAAACACTGTGGATTACTATTGTAATCCACAGTGCAATAAGTGTTGGGTGAACAATGGTTTCCTTATATTTTTATTACTTTATATAGTTTAATAACATGATTTTTCTCTAAAACTATATTTTTTAACTATATGAGAAAAAAATAGACTATAAAAAGCCAAGTTTAATTAAAAAAGAAAAAAGAAAGAAACCCCACCAAACCTATAAACTAAAATAATTTGAGTTACCTTGACAAACCTACAAACCATGCTAATCTCATAAAAAGAAAAAGAAAAAATTTGATAAAATAATTTTTTAAAAAATCATAACAAAAAAAAAAAGAAAAGGAAAAAAAAACCACATGTTCAAGCAAAATAAAAAATAAAAAAAATGAGGGGAGACATTGTAGCAATTCACAGTGTTTTATGAGGAAAGCTATGGTGCTTTCTCACATGCTTTAATTTATTTTAATTCCTAGTCCAAATATCTTGTATGAGTTGGGTTGTGGACTTCCACATCCGAACTCCATATACTATCTTGCCTAAAAACATCAACCCTATACATGGTTGTCATTTAGTGTCATGCAATTATCAAGATAGGCTTTATTTAACAGAGTCGTTGTACGACTTGCCCATACCTAGCCCATCTAGTCACACTTCTCCATACTAAATGGAGTAACGTTTCTCAATAATGTCAATTATATCAAATGATTATCCCTAAAATAGGACACTGAGTCTTTTCTTATATACCGTTCATCACACGCAACGAGAAAAAAATGAACGAGTACTAGAACTCTAAGAAAAGAATCTTAAAGATAACACAAGAATAACAATAATAATTACAACCTTAATGATGGAGAAGGAGGTTTCTCATTCTTCTATCTATAAACAATCTTAGTTCACATCATTAGACCTCTCTAACGAGGATCTTAATCATTTATATGCATTATATATCTTTTACCTTATTAAATGTTGTTAACTTAAATATTAGAAGGTCTCTTACTCCAAGTGAGGAACTTGTTTCGCAGGTAACACTAGGGTGTCAAGTCTTGCTAGTTCAATAAAGCTCACTCAATTGTATTAGTGATGGACTCCTATTTTCCAAACTTTCTCTCAAACTTTTCAAGTCATTTCCAAATCTTAATGTTCAAAATCCAAACTTACCAACATAACAGGAGAAGGCACATCAATCTTTAAAGCTTGAGTTGAGAGTTTTTTTAATGGTGGTATATGTGGGAAAAGAATAAAGGCAAGTTATATTCCTTCTTCTATACTATTTTTATTATCTTTTAACTTTTTTTTGGCAAATATTCTAGAAAGATGGACATAAAAAGGATGTTAATTTTCCAACTAAGAATGCTCTATTAGGATTCTTGAATCTCCAAAAACTTCCATCATAAAGGGAAACCTCTTCATAAAGTAAAAGACTAAAGTATGCTTATGACATTGTCTTGGAAAAACCCCCCTAAGCCATTAGACCAACAACATCATCATATCCATCTAATGAAGAAAATTATAATAAGTGATGAAGATTGCCCATCATACAAATATATCTCCATGATCGGTCATGATGAAAAGCTCCATAAATCATCATGACTGATTTGGAAAAACATCTTTATGACTGGTGTCCATATAAATTTATCTTCATGATCGATTATAACAAAAAACTTTATGAATGATATCCATGAATCTCTATGATCAGTCCACAAGAAAGTCTCCATAAATGGTCTTTATATAAATGTATCTCTATGAATAAATGTTTTAAAAAAACCTCTATGAATATCTATAGTTAGTACAAACATAAAATCTCTAAGAGCAATTTTATGAAAACATGTCTCCATGACTAATCTTAGCAAAAGAACTTTATGAGCAATTCCTATGAAAATATAATTTGTTAAGTTATTCTTTTAAAGATTAAGCTATACAAGAACCTCTATGAGTACAAAGTATTCACCATTAAACTGAAGGCTACTTAGCTTTAAAAGAACCTATGTTTAAGCAAGGGGACAAATCAACCTAAAAATGATATATTCCTTAAGGAAAAGGTTACCTTACTTAAACGGGCTCATTTCCTACAAGGAAATCCACAACCTTCATGCTTGGTCTATAGAACAAGCACCATCACATGTAAATTTTCAAGCACCTAATGATTAACCTCGCTCATATATATCACTAACATCTTCATAGACAAGATAATCTTAGCTAATGCTAAGGGACACCACCTTACACCCCATATGTAGGTCATACTATACATATTCATTAATTATCCTATAACATTAGATATAGGCTTATCTTTTTTTTGCTTAGGTCTTAAACCATTTACACGTAAGGAAACTTTAAATTCTCTAATTGGGTCATCAATCCCTAAAAATCATCATTACTAAAAATATAATGCTATGAAACTAAAAACTACCGGTGAACAATAATGTCAATAACAAGATAAATGAGATAAAATAATCCTTAATTGGGCCAATATTTGGTACACATCAATAGAAACTCATATGATCGGGGTTAAAATTATAAAAATTATTTTAGTAACATCATTATTCTCTTTTTACTTAAGGGGTCTTCACTGTTGAGTTTTCTCCAACTATTTCCAAGTCAGATCTCCCCTATACCATAATGCTAGCAACATCGATATTAAATACATGTTTTTGTAACACGATCTTACTCCGTAAGGGTCTCTATGACTATTTCCACCTTATTTGAAGGGTGCTTTTTTTGCTCCAAAAAAGCCTCCACGGTATCCATCTCATATCTTTTCAATAAGGCTCTCTTCACTCCACTAAAGGATCCACCTTTAAATCCACCCCCTTCATGAGATGCTCTCTATGTCTGCCTCTTCTAAAGGCTTCCTCATCCTCGACTTCTCATTCAAATATTCACCTCGAGTAGTTGCACTTGCACACCTCGAATAAACTTTTTCATATTCTAAAACTTTTTAAAGAGAGAACATTTATGAGAAATCCACGTTCGCCTTTTGAGATAGGTAGAGTTCACTCATCAAGCGTACCAAATTATCATTTAAGATGATTAATATAGAATTAGTCCTCTCATATATGGCTAGGAATTCATTCAAGAAAGTCTTTAAGAGATCTCATTAATAAGTTTTTAGCCCGATCATTATTGGCCTCAACATAGGCCCTATTAACCTCACTTTAGCCTATAACAAGACTTGCTCTACCTCCTTTACTTTTAACTAGCAAGTGAAAATATCTTGGTTAACTTTTTTAATGCTCAACCTACAGACCTCAATTCATATTGCCTAGGTATTTTTTTATTGCAAGACCTTCTCATATAAATTTTAAGAGTTACGAAGTTGGACCTTTAACTATGCATATATATCCTTCCTATCTCAAGAGCTCGAAGATTCTTCTTGGTGACAACAAAGGCCCAAGTCATTTTCTCATACTCGGCCTCTCAATGCTTGGAAATAAGGGATTGAATTTGCAAAGTTTATAATTGTCTCTTTATAAAAAAAAACAAAAAAGTAGTATTTTGAAAAAGAAAAGATGAATAGTATCTATATGAAGCATTACTTGTATAAAGAGCTTTATCCTAAAGCTTTAAGCCTCGGATGATTTGTTATAGGCTCTTAAACATGCTCACCATGAGAATGACATTATATCCCTTCAAAGAAGGGTTAGCTTCCAGTAAGGTCATTAAAACATGTTTTTTTTTACCTTTCTAGTTCATTATAATGTGAAAAGGTATTCCACTCTAGCCTTTTATGGTTGAGAATATGAAGCAACAATCATTACCTTCATTATAGATGGTTGAGGAGATGTTAGACTTTTTTTTCGAGAAGGTGTCCAAATAGGAACAATTACATCAAAAAGGGGTAGTTAAGTCCCGTTGCACCAATACTAAAGGATAAGCAAAACTTGCCTTCTCTAAATTGAACAAGTGCCTTCATTTCTAAAAAGACAGTTGTTGTATGTTTGCGGCATCGCGACGATTATCCTCTCAAATTAGGATCTTATTCTTTATTAGTAAAAAAAAAAGATAGAGTCGTCACCTAATATTTTGGTAATTAGAAACCCTAACTTGCCTTAGAGTCTAGATAAAGAGACTTATTATGTATAAGAATAATGTATCACCTCTAGCATACCTTAACTAAGATAAAATACATTATTTATTTGTCTGATATAAACTAAAGTGCTGTTATGTTTTCTAACTATTGGTCTATATAATGGTTAAAATCAATCCACCCTAGTAGAGTGAACCATAACCTTAAGGTCAAGCCTAACAATTCTAGAGTCGAAACATGTTTTTGTATTTTTCTTTAAAGAAGAAGATTTTGTCATGGTTATTAAAAGAATGAGTATTAGACCTATATGGATGATGAGAACCAGACTTTGGATCCTATGAGTGGCAGAAATGGGTTTTGACCTTATTTCTTTCAAAATTCTAGTAAATTAAGAATTCTTGTCATTTTTTATAAAAGAAAACATATATTTTTGTTTCTTTTGTATGTAGACCCAATGACTCAATTTATTTGAGTCAAATCTTAATAGATTTAATAAACTTGTTATTAAATCTAAATATACATGCAAATTCTTTTTTTTTCTCTATTTTTTTATGAAAAATGCTAAAACAAATATTTTTTCACTTATATATACAAAAATTGGTATTTTCTTTTCTATTTTTTTTAACAAACAAACTAGAAAAACATGCTTTTTTCTGCAAGGATAGAATATGTAGAAATATTTTTTTTATAATAGTAGAATATACAAAAAGATTTATGAAAAGACTTGGCCATAATGCACTCCAAATAATTCTTCACATAAATTTGATGTTATTTTATTTATTTATTTATTATTATTATTATTTTGCTTATTTTTTATGAGAATGTCACTACCAATACAAATAATAAAAAACTGAACTTTCACGATGATAATAATAAAAAATACATCAATTTGATGTTATTTTATTTATTTATTATTATTATTATTTTGCTTATTTTTTATGAGAATGTCACTACCAATACAAATAATAAAAAACTGAACTTTCACGATGATAATAATAAAAAATACATCAATACATGAAATTTCCATGACAAAATTTCATTCGGGTTTAAAATTGACGTGGGAAAACGGCAAAGATTGCTGGCAAAATCTGATTGGACCACGTGTAACGCGTGTGATACACGCGCTGCCTTATAATACGTTAACATCACGCGCCTAATTAATAACCTGCAGGCAAAAGAAACAAAAGGCAGTGAAAGTCAATTGATTTGGGGCTCTTTTCTTTTTCCAAGCTTCTTTCTTTTAGAAGGAATATGGTTTTTCTTCTGGGTGTTTGACCAAGAGAAGCTTTCGCGGGTTGGGGAGGAAGAGAGTTAGGCTGCCATTGGTGGACCGCGGTTGGTTGTGACCGAGAGTGGGAGAGGTTGTAAGGGAGGTTTCTGCTGGATCACGGTTGAGAGGCTGGGAATGATTTTGATTTTTGTTTGGAAGGGGAGAAACAGTTTGATGTGGCTGTCAGGCTGACGGGTCTGTGGTGAGGAAGGAGGAGAAATACTATTGTGGGGTTACCAGTGGTGGCACGACCATGTATGGCGGGAGCTTCTGATGGCCACGGTGAAGGGCTGGAGGTGAAAGTGACAATTTTTACTGGGAGGATGAGAAGGTCTTGGGTTGATGCTGGTGTGGGTTAGTTGTTGGTGGTTTGGGTGAGTATGCTGGATGGTAATTTGTGAGGAAAGGCTGATGGAGGGTGACTGGATGATTCTCCAGTGTTGGGTGTCATTGATATGGAGAAAAATTTGCAGATGATGTTTTGGTTTGGGTTTTCTCGGTTCCCTCTCCAGTGTTCTTCCTGGTGAATGGAAGGCCGGTGGTGGTTGTTGCTATAGGTTGAATCTGGCTGAAGCTTGTGTCTGGGACGGTGAAGGACGGTGAAGGCCACGGGTAAATGGGAGAGGGGTTGGTGTGAAAAGACAATGATGGTGTTTTATTGTTGAGGTGTTCTTGTTTGGGAGACAGGGAAGGTGCCGTGGACAATGGTGAGGGAGGTAGTGTGGTCAATGCCTTCGACATGGGAATGGAACTTATACCATCCCAAAATCTCTTAATCTTATTTTTCTATTATTTGATTGATTGTATCTTTAAATGAATCAATTTATTTTTTCAGATTTAACTATTTATTACAAAATTATTTTTGTTTCTTTTAATCTTAATTTTTAAACCAAATTAATTTATAATTTTAAATTAATTTTTCAATTAATCTCTTAAGTAACTCTTAACTTATTTGTTCCAAAATTATTCTTTAATATTAATTTTTTTTTCATTCTTAACTAAATTAAATTAAATTATTTTATTTAATTTACTTTTCAACTCAAATCTCAATTATACTCTAAAATTTCTCAAACTTTATTTTTTTTCTAAGATTTGGTTTAATTTTGACTCCAAATATATTTTATTATTTTTTAACATAAAAACAATAAAAAAAATCTATAAAATTAACTAAATTTATTGAAAATACATATTGTTTTTTGATTTTTTGATTTTTTCTCAAAATATAAAAACAATGGAGGTAAAAAATTGGATTACAACAAGGCTCGAGTAAAATCTCGAGGTTTTGTTTGAGAAAAAAATTTGTTTTATTTTTAACATTTATTTTGTCAGCATGAATAATAACGAGTAGCTTTATTCGTAATGTCATGATTTTTGTAAAAATGTTTTTTCACATTTTGACAACGTCATTTATTAATTCAAATGACTTGCTTGCTTGATTAGAAGAGATTTTTAAAAGACATGTAATGTAGGCTATGATTTTTGGCTATGAAATAAAAAGATTTGTAGGCTTAAAAAGTGTTTCAAGGTTTTAAAGACTTATGATCATTGTCATAATGTCTTCTTTTTCTTTCATCTTGTTTCTTTGATTTGCCTTTTTTTGTTTTGTTTTGGTTAGGCATCTTTATTTTGTTTTGACCTTCACTTGGTAATATTTATTATTTCTGTTTGGACATGCCCCCAACATTTTTTTTTCTTGGGCTCTATGAATTTTTCATGGCATCTCCTCAGTTTTTGATATATGAATTTCTGTCTGTCTCCTAGTGTGGGGTGTGATCCTAGTTAAGATTAACTATTGATATTTGAAATTTCTATTTGCTCCTAATGTGGGGTATGATCATAATCAGAGTTTTTACAACGAAAAACTTATTCGGGTTTAAATGGGGACTACAAGGGATATATTTTTAAAATATGAATGGATAGAAAAGATGATCTTTCATCATTCCAAGTGCAAACAGTTGGAACTGATAAATTTTGTATTCATTTAGTGTAATGGTTCGAAACTTTTGCATAAGAATTATGTTTTCTTAAATCATTTACTAGCAAATCAAACTACATGTGATTATGCATATAACTAAAATATGGATCAAGAGCCATGAGATGTGAGCACACTTTTTATTTTTAGTTCAAAATTATTTGGTCACCTTAAAATAAGAATTGCTTGAATGACTTGCTTGCTATTTTACGAAAAGTAATGTTTAAACATTGTTTAAAGCAAATATCAAATTATTTTTGAAATAAAAATGAAAATTCAATTTTCAGAATTAATTTGGCAAAGAGTTTTTTATAATAATCGATTTCATCATAATGTTTTTGAACAGAGCCATGAAATCAATTATGATGATAAATTTTATGAGTATAAAAAGGGTAAGGATAGCATTCTGGTATCTTGCATAACACACCTTAGAGTTTGATCATTTATGGACAATAATAAAAATGCTAAATACTATTTTCATAACAAACATTTCTTCATTTCAATGCAAAGATATACTATGAAAGACACAATCTATTAAAAGATACAATTGAGTTTTTGCAAAACATCTCAACATAAAACAGGTTTTGAAGACTTTGTTTATGAAGCTGTAATGTCACAGCCTCCAAACTAGCACCAACAACAATTTAATACCAACGAGTAGCCAAACCCATTATAGAGAGCAAGAACCTGTAGAGAGAAGTTAGATCTAGAAGAGAAGGAAGGAAACAAACCAAAACTTTGTGTGTGGGTTTCTTTTTTTTACAAGTAACAATTAAAGGCACTGTCATTACAAGAAGATGGAGAAGCTCTCGATCCACTAGAATCCCCTTTTTAATGGTGATGGTGTGTGGTTCCACACGCCGACAGTGGCGATGATGCGTGGAGCACATGTGCCACCACTATTCATGCAATCTTAAAATCTTCTAGTGTGATTTCTGAGTTTCCAGCAACTCCAAATTATTTTCAACCTTAAAAAGGTTCATTTTGTAAATTTTAGATGTTCAATGTGTGTTTAATTTATTGTGAATTTTTAAATTTTGATGGTTTGTAAAGATTGAAGGGTATGTGAGTAATTAGTGGTATAAAAGTATGGTTTGCATTTTATTTTATGTTGTGTTAAATAAATGGTAAAAACAAAAGAGATAGATAGAAAGGATAAATTTTTTAATCAACTGTTTTAATTGCATATGACCAAGAATCTTAAAAATCCATGTCGCATGAATTTTACAACAAGTTTGTAAAATTCCAAAGGATTTTAGTCTATATTTTAAAAATATTACAAACTTATTTTTGGCAAAGAAATATATAATTCAGTTTTAATATAAGGATAAAAAAAACATACAGAAGGGTTAATATCCAAAATATTATTAGGGATAATAATTTATTATTCACTTTTAATATAAGAATTAAAAAACCTATATGGGGTTTGTCATAAGCCAATTTTAGGTTTCCCCTTAAATTTACCTTTTTCTTTTGAAAATAAAAAAATAAAAAATCAGAAAAATAAAAATAATAATAACAAAAAGATTGGCAACATGACAAGAGCAGTTTGAGAAGGGTTTTAACTGTATGAAGGAACCAAGTTGAAATCTTGGATAAATTTAGGAGCTCAATTGCTCCACATTGTACCCGTGATTGAAAGATAATACAAATTCAAGGTTAAATAAAATGATTATCAGAGAAATTTGCATAAAAAATAAGTCTTAGGACTTAATTAAGTTTTCAATAGATTAATTTGATTTAATCATGAGTTCAATTAATGGTTTAATTAAATTTTAGAATTAATTTGGTCAAATTAAAAGAATTAAATAAGTGCAAGGATGTAATTAAGCTTTTAATGAGTTAAATTAATTTTATTAGAGACTTAATTGGTAAAACAATTAAGTTTGGAAACTTAATTTGGGCTTAATTAAGAAGATTAAAATTTGAAAGGACCAAATTTATTTTTTCCAAACTCAATTAGGTGAAATCAATGTTAAAATTGCAAGAAAATCAAAGTAAGGGGGTCAATTAAGGTCCAAATTGAAGAAATTCAAGACCAAAGACCTTTTTGCAAAA
>Ga0325405_1002616_pt1 | contig 18519 bp, 9 predicted proteins | sample PopdelMetagenome_21_FD_205663 | JGI IMG/M metagenome (GOLD analysis project Ga0325405, IMG submission 205663) | Populus deltoides microbial communities from Bellville, Georgia, United States - Xylem-Control-R2 | ecosystem: Host-associated > Plants > Phyllosphere > Stem > Wood/Secondary xylem...
AAATATCCGTTAGGGAGGGAAGAGGAAAAAGAGCCAAGTCACCGGTCAATTATTGGGTGATTAGCGGCTGACGTAAGAAGAAGTTATCCGTAAAAGTTACGTCATTTTCCATTCAGGCAATGACCGTGAGTACTTTTGATTTGTTCAGCTGTTTAATCCAAGTTGCATGGTGACTTGGTCCTCGAGCCCGAAATGCTGTTTCCTTGATAAAGCATCGTTCGTACTTTCCCTGCCATTTCTTGTTCACTTCTTACATCAAAAAAACTTAGAAATCATTATGCAGTTTTATTTTTTATATAAAGAATGAAGTTATTTTTTTCTTCATTTTTTTTAATTTTAATTCTAGTTTTTTAAAATATAATAATATATATTATTATATATATAATTATTATTATATAGAGTGACACTAGCTAGTCATGATTTTCTTATATTTTGTTGGTATTTATATAATTATTTAATAAATGTGCCAACAAACTCCCAAAGGACATTAAACGAGACACTTAGTTTTGCTATTTTTAACAAATAAGAATTTCATCTAATAAATAAAAATCGAAATACTCAATCATAAAACTATATAAAAAAAGCATAATATGTAGTTTTCTTTTAGTATTAAAAGCTCTTTTGAGCTATATACGTACGGGAGCTGTACGTAGTGCCAAATGGGATTTGAACACCTTGTATAATTTTATAAAATTAATCAGCAGACGACATTAGTAGGTTTCGAGAAATTAAATTAAATTTCATGAATATTTGAAATGCCAGAAGGCTTCTACATGCATGCAACACTTCGATAAAACTATTTGCAAGGAAGTTTAACATCTTAATGAATTGCTGGGTCGACAAAAAAGACACCCACCCAGCAAATTTCAACAACTCTACAACGTTCGGTAATGTATCTACATTGTATTTTAAAATGTTTTTCAGTATACATTTTGATTGTGAAAGTACTAATTTGATATTTTTCTAGCTTCTCTTAGATAATTTTGATATATTAATGCTGAAAATATTTAAAAAAATCTAGAAAAACATTAACCTAGTGCCTTTTTTTTGTTTATTTAAATATATTTTTGTAAAACACGTATCCATTATAACATTAAATAGATATAAAATATTCAATAAAAAATATGTAAAAAAACTAAAACTTGCAACGACTCCCGTGTTTTCTACAAGGGAAATACAAAAATCTATCAGCATGCCGTGTTTTTTTGTTTAAAAAGATGGTCCGGATATTAGTATATTACTGATTTTTTTTTTCATAATAAAAATTATATAATAAGACAACTCATTATTTTTTATCATTAAGATGCAAGTATCAATCTAGATGGATATTCCCGTAATTCCATCCCCACCCCCCGACTCTCTCTCTCTCTCTCTCTCTCTCTGTATAATGTCCGAGGATATTTTTGCCTATCAACTCTTGCCCTCCTTCCGAATTGCAATATATTCACGATAAAGAATAACAAAACCTCCGAGTAAAAGAAATATACGACCAAGATTCACTTGCCAAGGAGAAATGTAACGGGTAAAAAAGACCCGAGAGAATCAATTCATAATTTCGTTATCATTAAAACCAAGAGCAGCAGCGAATAAAGTACTTAACTCCGTCCCCATCCCGAATCGATTCATCATTAATTATCTATCCTCTTTATCCACTTCATCCCCCCTGGAAATCCGAGGAGTGACTTGGCCACAAAGTAAAATAATATCTAAGGATATTCCCGTAATTCCACCCCCACCCCCCTGATTACCCCCCTCTCTCTGTATAATGTCTGAGGATATTTTTGCCTATCATCTCCTGCCCTCCTTTCAAGCTCCTCTTCTTCTCCCCTCTCTCCTTCCTTCTGGGTTTTAGCTTCACCGCAAGAGAAAAGAAAAAAACTCAATCCTCTTCCTCTCCTTGCGCCTTTACCTCAACCAAAATCTTAAACAACTTCAAAACTGAATCGTTAGGCCTCGTTTTTATGACCACAAAGCGTGGTCATATAAGCATCATCGCGTTTATGTTTCTATGTAAACATACAAAATTATAATTTTATTTATAGATTCCATAATTCGGTTAGTTTTCTTTCCATACTTTTGGTGATTTTGAAATAGCGAAAAAAATATACATATATAAGGGGAGAAAACGGTGTTGTTCTGGATTGATGATGTGTGCGGCGACGGCAACAGGAGATTGGTGGGCGAGAGGGGTTGTGGGAAAAATAGGAGGAGGATTTAGCCACGAGAGTGAACATGATTTGGCTCTCATGGTTAGCGATTTTCTCGAGAACGGCTGTAGCTCCGGTGCCGATTCCAGGTGTAGCAGCGATAGCGATTCTGGTCTCTCTGATCTTCACCACCTTGGCGACAAGATTTCGGTAATTTTTATTCACACGTCTCACCAATTTACTGCCTCCTCACACTAGAATTGCATAGAATCATTCATAATTGCTTAGAATTCATTGAAGTTTATATATATAAAATGAAATCGAGCTCAATTCATAAAGAATTGAATTGTTTTAAGTTTATTTATTTTCTTCTTTTGCCTGTGTTGTATTCGTGGAAGTCTGAGAAATCGTTTCTATTCTTTTAAAAAAATAAATTTGTTATTTTTTCTTCGTTCTGTTAGGTTATATTACGAGGAAGAGAGATAAATTTCACTGGTTCTGTTTTCCTTCGAAAAATGGAGGAATGAATTGGAGTAATTTTTATGTTATAATTTCTCACTAAAATTGAGTTGAATTTTGCAATTTGTGAGGAAAAGAAAATTTAGATTTGACAATTGTAGATACTTGTCTCTCGAGAAATGATTCAGCTCACGAATTCGTGAGAATAGTAAATGGTGCCATTTTTAGGTGTCCGTGTCAAAAGATTCGTTCTATATAGCATAACTCCTGTCTCTCTCTTCTCGGATCACCACAACATTCTAGTTTTGTGGTATAATTTCTGTGATTGCTTGTAAAATTAATCAAATTGGAATTTTTGTACCAAAAAAAACAGAAATCTCAATTACATCCTGTGAGATCATACACTGAAGTGCACGAATAGCTAATCTCATGTCTGCCTGTGTGAATCTCCTCTAGTATATACCGTGATGGCTGTCTCTGGAATCAGCAATTTTATTTAAATGGCAACTCTTGTTTTTTTTTCCCCCAGTATGGTTTCAATAGGTGCAGTTGACGACTTCCTCGTGAATCTTGGAATTGTATTTAAATTACAACATTCAGTCTATCTACCAGACTATATTGATGCATTTTAACTCCTGTTCTCGTTCAAGATTTTACTATTTGATCATATAGAATTTCCCTGATTATTTGCTGCTCTTGCAGTTTTACAAGCGCACTGTAGCCCAATATGAGAGTGACTTGTTGTCCATAGTTCATTCTCTTGTGCAATTGATCAAGGAGTCAGACCTTCATCATGTCAAGTCAGGTCCTTGTAACGCAAGCTGCATCAATTTTTCTCTTGTGAAACTGCTGAGACTTTCAGGATATGATGCTGCTGTTTGTGCATCCAAGTGGCAGGGTAGTGGCAAGGTGCCAAGAGGTATGCGATCTTGTTCTTAAGTTGTAGTTCTAACATTTCTTTGAGGGGCTATAGGTGCAGAGGGTTATTGTGACTTGACTAGATTTGATTGAGGGAATTGCCCACCATCATTCACCACTAATTTCAAACCTTTAAGATCAATGCAAATGAGAGATTTGGCGGCTTATTTTTTCTGAAACTGTTAGCTATTATAAATCTGATTTCTGGGAAGTCTTTGATTTGCCTAAGCATTCACTCTTCGCATTTATTTGATGATCTTGCATGTTCATTGGGGCTTGAACGACCCTTCATAGTTGAACATTGTTTTCACTAGATAATCCTGACCTCAAGTTCTAATATCCAACATGTGCCCCTTAAATGATTTAATCTGGATTTTATGGACAAGTTGTTGTTTTGTGAATCTTGTGATGGTCCATTTGGAGGGAGGAACTTCTTGTGATCTTATTTGGAACATGCCTATTTTATCGTGTTTCATGTAGCTGCGTTTGCATTCTGTTTCTGAGAATTGGTTCTTATACTATATGGCAGGGGATCATGAATATGTTGACGTGGTCAACTGCATCAATGCTGGAAGCTCTGAGCGTGTTATCATTGATGTTGACTTCCGAAGCCACTTTGAAATAGCCAGAGCTGTGGACTCGTATGATAGAATATTGAAGTCGCTTCCAGTCATTTATGTAGGCTCCTTGACCAGGTTAAAACAGTATCTTCAAGTCATGGCCGATGCAGCTAGATCTTCTCTCAAGCAAAATTCGATGCCTCTTCCACCTTGGAGGTCTCTAGCTTATTTGCAAGCAAAATGGCACTCACCGTACCAGAGACAGTTTGATCCAGGTGAACAGAATTTTAGCAGTGTTGATTCTTCGGACCATAAGCAGTGCAGTGGACATTTAAAGAGTCTGCCGTCCTCACTCCAATTTGAAATGGAAGGAGAACGATTCGTGAAGCCTATTAAAAGTGATAATAACTGGAGGGTGAAGTTTGAGAAGCGGAGACACTCCTTATTCAGGGCTCTTTGAAGTGTATAGAGTTTTGTCCGAGAAATGCAAATTCTTTTCCTTTTTTGAGAGATTAATTGTATTGCGGCTTTCTTTCTTTTTCTTTGTTCCATCGGATAAATAAGTGTATACCAAAATGAAGAGCCATTTCGTACGAGGGGACACAAATGAAAATTACACGCCATTTTGCCGAAGATATCTTCACTTTCCTGTTTCATCTCAAGTTGGGAGATCAAACATATATTTTGATTTTTCGTTCATTTGCATCAAGTGACAGTATCTTGTTTTTGGGCGCTAGATTCCTCATGGCAGCAACTGCAGCCAAATAGAAAGTACTTGCTTCACCAAGGTGCATCTTTACATAGATTGCTGTTTTGTTTTTGTTTTTTTTTTTTTTGAATACATTCCTTGCCTTTTTTTGTTATGGCCAAGGAATTTTTGTTACCTTTTTCCCTATGAATATGTATTTGTGCTGAAAAAATCCGAGTTATGCTACGAATTAATATATTTTTGCTTCAGATGTTTAGTTATACCTACCGCTCTTTTTTATTTTATCTTCTTGTATTGCCTTGTTACTTTTGGAGATGGCATCCTCAACTTATGAATCGTCACCAAATACCATGTGAAATCAGAATCGTTTGGATTTTTTAAGGGGTGGAACAAATGTTTCTCTTACGCGTTTCCCATGTGCAATTTTTAATAATGATAGATATAATAAATTCCATGCACATGACCCAGTCGTATTTAGATGGCTTTCAGTTGACCTGGGACTTTGTTTTCGAAATGATCATCAGGTCTTTGTTTATTCTGTTCGGTCAACTAATTTAGATTCGAATCAGCTTGTACAAGCTGTAAGCTGTCAAGTATTTTTGGCTGTATTACATAGCTGCCAGTTGGGAAGAGAATGCGTTGTTGTGCTTTCGCAACTTCATTAAAGCATCCTTTCTGTTTACGCTTTTGTGTCGTCTTGGCTCTGTTGGGAGGTGGTCGTACAGCAGTTCAAGTGTCTGGTGAACCCGCTGCCTGCAATTGTTGATGTACATGTCACTAAGCGTCAGCTGTTGATTTTAGCGAAGGATAGAGGGAGCTGATTTTGACTGATTATACAATTGTGTGGTAGCAGTTAGCAATCCTGCAAAGGCAGACCCTCTGGAACTAGTCGAATAAAAGGTCGAGTTCTTTATTTGATTTGGCCCCTGCTGAAATCCCGCTTCTCCTTTTCTCACCTTTTGTAACTCGGCAGAAGGTTATATTAGAAGCCAGATGCTTAGAAAGTTTGAATTGTTGGAAATGAGTTTACATGTTGGTTTTTCATTTTGATTTTTTGAGTGCAAGAACTGTGAGATAATCGAATACGAGCCTGCTTCATCAATGGGCTCTGGCGTTAGTGGACCTAGTTAAACGGATCTTGATTCTTGACTTCTCCAATTCTAGTGAACACGAATCTCTGTCCAGACCAGGAGAATTAGGAAAATTAGTTCATGTGGGACCAAAACAGTGTGATTGATTGCGCCGGATCCTATTATTTGTACCTGCTGTTGCAGTCATGTTCTGTAATGTATGCGGTTTGGTTCACATGAACGAGTTCCATGGCAGGATATCGGTTGACGTTTCAGTCCCAGTACAGATCTATCCGGTGATCGGTTGGCACATGCATAGCCAACTTAGTTAAAGAAAACAACAGCAGTAATCTGCTAAAAACTATTTTAAAAATTATTTTAATATCAGCACATAAAAAAAATATTGAATGGAATAAACCTGTCTCTTTTCATAAATAAAGAACTTCTTCCTGGGCGCGGAATTGATCATAGCCAGATGGATCATAGAAATACTGCACAGAGACTTTCCCACTATGAGTAGAAAGATTTGGAAAAAGATTAGAAAGAACTCATATTATCAACTTTCACTCTGCAAACAAAAAACGTTCGAGCTTGGAATGATGAAATGGATCGTATTTTTCTTCTTTAGACAATGTATTATATATCATTCACTATATATATAATAGATTCTAATAAACACTAGATTTTATTATTAATTAACCTTCAACGATAGATCCATAGTTCATATCTGACTCAATTCTTTTTAAATGTTTTATGTAATTCAAACCAATCATATCATACGTTGAAGTCTTGTAAAATGTAATTTCTTGATTTATATGATCAATTTAAAACCATCAATTTTCGTTCTAGCTATAACATCTTGATTAATTTCTTTCAACCTAAACCACTACGTACGCACTATAGAGACTCAAAACAGTTCCCCCGGTGAATATATATCAAGTTTTTACTTTATATTTCTCATTGTAGAGTCTTAATTAATCATCGGCTAGGGGAAGCCGAAATTGATTTGTCAACAATATTAAAGGATGTAACTTATCTAAATAACCTAGACGCTATCATATCACACAACACTAATACCATGTCTGAAAATATAAAAACCCTTTAACATAATATATAAATCCATAGGAGAGATCATAAGCTAAGCGCAAGATTTTATTCCAAAAAAAAACAGAGAAAAAAAGAATGATATATAGGAATTAACCGAGAAATATACAGTCGACCTTCAAGTTTATGTGGGTTATATAGAGGGATTACCTTATAGAGCCTGCCACTCTCCATGGCCCTTTCCTCAGCTACCCATCCCGGCAGCAACCAACCATATGAAGATGATGTGTTGTCAAAATAGGAGCGCGTGCTCCCTGGTTGTGGGGCTCTGCGGCGATTTTGCTCATGAATTCTAGCCAAGGTGGTCATTGTAGCTGGAGACCTTGACGAGTAAGTCCCATTAATGTTCTCTGCGTGGATTTGAAATTCTATATTGGAGCGGATACCTCGTTGTTCCTGTATTGGAGTGCTTTCCTTAAATTAGTATATTCCACGTCAAATAAATCCCAACTTTTCAAATTCTATCTAATACATCATGGCCAGCATTATTTCATATATTTAAGAGCTTGAAATGGTTCCGAAGAGCTGTTAAATACATTCTAATAAAAATGTTACAACTTAGGGACCAATTTGATTTTGCCTAAATTTACCTCCGAGAAGGAAATATTTAGCCAAATATCTCTGTGTATCTTCGTAAAATGTCAAACATCCCAGCTGGTCCTACCTATTTATTTTACTACTTATCCTAATTAACTGGCTCTGCGTCTACTCTGATTAAAACAAATATATGTGTGTGTATTCATAGTTTTTCACATCCTTTGACCGCTTTATTTATGTAAACATATTCATAGCTTCCTACATCTCTCTTCCTTGTCTCTTGCGAGGAGGAGACCAAAGAAAGAAAGCCAGCCTTAAAAGCATGACCGCGACTACCACCACGTCCATCACAACCGCCCTCCTCCACCTCTCCACACTCCTCCACCTCTCCACCACAGCCTTTTCGATCGGTGTCAATTATGGTACCCTGGCCAACGATCTGCCATCACCATCTCAGGTGGCCAACTTCCTTAAAACACAAACAATTATTGATAGCATCAAAATCTTTGACACCAATCCTGACATTCTTCGCGGTTTTGCCAACACAAACATTACCGTGACTGTAACCGTTGGTAATGGTGATATTCCTGCTCTTGTTGATGCAAATGCCGCCAGCCGATGGGTTGCTAACAATATCGAGCAATTTTATCCACAAACAAGGATTAAACTCATCGCTGTTGGCAATGAAATCTTGTTCACTGGTAATAAGGAGTGGATTTCTCATCTTGTACCCTGCATTAAGTCCTTGCATCAGGCTCTTGTTCGTGCTGGGATCAACGATGTTAAGGTAAGATATTTCTTTCTTTCTTTTTTTTCCCCATTGTCAATACATGGACGATATATATTCATAAAAAAAAGTCGATTGGTAATCCGTTATTTTTTCCATTTTTCCTTCAGATATATTTTCCTGGTAATTTTCTCTGTCCTGGGAATATGTTCGTTCATGATTTATATTCATTCACATGAATTCATGAAAATAATATCAGAAAATTCAACATGTCATTTTAAGGCTATATATACCTTCAACTACAATACAAATCAAATAAGGTTTAATTATCACCAAGTAAGCCAAAATGTTCATTTTCACAGAATAGCTCCTAAAAGTATATACATTATGTGAAACGAGTTTCATACGCATTGAATTTTAGTTATTTTCAATTCCGTGTCGAGTGTATGGCCTCATTTATTCTTAAATATATCAATAAACATCTCGATCTTAAAATTAGTATTTAAGCATTAATTTTTTTTGTAATTTAATTATGCAGGTGTCAACTCCTTACACCCTTGGGATCTTGCAAAATTCTGTGCAACCAAGTGCTGCCCGGATTAAGCCTGCCTATGGCAAAGTCGTATTTGCACCCATGCTCGAATTTCTACGTCAAACCAAATCACCTCTTTTGGTTAACCCATACCCTTATTTTAGCTACTCTCCGAGCATGGAAGACTACATCCTTTTCAAGCCTAACCCTGGTATCCATGACGACAACACCAACATTACCTACACTAACATGTTCGTTGCAATGATGGATGCAGTTTATTCGGCAATAAAGGCAATGGGTTACGATGACTTGGACATTGTTGTGGCCGAGTCCGGTTGGCCCTCACTTGGCGAACCGAACCAGCCCATGTGTACGGTGGAGAACGCAGTGTTATATAATAAGAACATGATTAAGGTTGTTACTTCGGGTGAGGGGACTCCTTTGATGCCCAAACGGCGGTTCGAGACATATGTTTTTGCATTGTTTAATGAGAATCTTAAGCCTGGAACAGCCGCGGAGAGGAATTGGGGCTTGTTTAGGCCAGATTTTAGCCCGGTTTATGATGTTGGCATTTTGAGCAATATTGGAAAGGTATGAAGTATATACGCCACTTTTTTGCTTCTTTATAGGAATCTTCTTTGCACCTTTTGGGTAGTGACTCTAATTTAACTATTTATATCTATGGATAAATAATAAAAAAAACACCAGATATTTTATAATTCTTATTGAGACATTGCTTTGATCACTTGCAAGATTAACATGGGTAGGAGTACGGGCGGAGCTAGGTGCATTTCACAGGGGAGGCCAAAATTAATATAATAATATATATTATTAAAAAGCTTATTTATTTAAATTAAAAATATTAAAAAATAGAAAATTTTAAAATATTTTTCAGGGTCCGGGCCTTGCTTGCCACCCCTGGATAGGAGGTTGATCATTTGTGTATGAACATAACAAAAAATTGCGTATATATAAAACATAATATTGACATTATGCTAGGTAATCTAAAAACGTCATATCATATTCGATAAAACTGGATTTTTTTTTTCTTTTGAAGAAGTCTAAATAATATTCTTCACTTGCTTTTCCCTTTGATTTGTCTCTCTCTTTGTTTCGCTTCTTTGCAGCTATTTGATGTATTCTTAATTCCTTCACTCCTTGTAAAAAAGAACTTGATTATATTTATGGAATCACCCGCTAAGATTAAGCAGTTCCTCGCTATTTGCAAGTTATGCCATTACATTTTATTGATTCATTTTCGTCTTTTATTTACTTGCATTATACAGTCCACTGGCTCAAGCCCATCGCCTACAAAAAGCCCATTCACTGGTCCAAGCACATCGCCTACAAAACGCCCACCCACTGGTTCAAGCTCATCTCCTACAAGAAGCCCATTGACTGGTTCAAGCCCGTCCACTGAGGCGAGCCCATCACCAACAACAAGCCCATTGACTGGATCAAGCCCAGCACCCACAGCAAGCAAGACATGGAGTGAGCCCAAAGCGGACGCCAGTGACGAAGCATTACAAGCGAACAAAGACTATGCGTGCAGCCAGGGGACGCATTGCAAGCCTATTCAAACTGGCGGTGCCTGTTTCAATCCAAACAATATCAGGTCCCATGCAGCATTGTTAATCCCACTCATTATGATGTGGTTTGTGTATATATAGACAAATATCAACATACTTGAATCTACTTTTAAAAGAAAATAAATTTAAAAATGTAGATTGAAGTAGCTAGGATCAATCATTTGGTCTTAAAACATTTATTGTTTTTTTTTTTTAATATTTGCAATTTGATTGTAATATCAACCATCACATCTTCCATGTCACAAGAGAATAGTCAAATGATACTTCAATAACATGAATTCACCCTTTTTATTCTTTCTTCCTCTTGTTTTGGTTTGTTTAACATCAGAACTCTTATTCTATGACGATCCTGGAGAACCAGAGGCCCAGTTGGGAGGGCAGCCACAATAGCCCAGCCCTTTTTATTCAGTTGTGCAACAAAGGCTGGAGCCTGCTCTAGACCTACCTGGGCTCTTTTAGTATAACATGGCCCTCACCTAGAAGCCATCTCCCGTTAGAGACGCCGACATGTCGTTTGCTTATCCTGCGGAGCTGATTTTCAGGTGTGGAATGTATAATATTTCCTCTTCTGATTTTCAGAAGAGGAGCAACGCAACTTCTTAATTTGAGCTTGCACCCAAGCCGCCTGATAAAACACTGACCGACGAAAAAGAAAGATAAAAATATCAGGCGACCTTTTTACAATCTGCCAATTTTTAACGTTACAGGGCGGGCTCACCTGGAAAAAAATCATGAGGCTCTCGAGGATCAATCGAATCTCCAAATAATCGGTCCACTAGCTGTTGGACTATCTACTTTGCATCCGTTGAAATAGAGGGCGAAAAAACAGAGGCATCATTAACCTGATCCATGGGTTACCAATGTTTACAGTAAAAGGTACACAAATTCGGAAAAGCAAAATTTAGAAATAAAGTTTTCGGGAGAGGGAACATTATACCAATCATGGAAAACCAAACGTTCCATGAGAGAAACACCCAACCTATCCTGTTTTTTGTTCTAATTAATCATGTTTTTTTCTGTATATCATATATGATTCATTGATGTTGATACTTGATACAAGGATACCAATATCGATACAATAATTTTTTTGATTATGATATTGCTCTCCCTTGATTGCGACCACGTCCAAAATTAAAATGAAAGACAACCTTAAAATCTTTTTAAAGAAGCTGCCTGAGCTGTTTTTTTATTTCCCCTAATTTTTCACCTTGTAGGTGGGTGCATGATGATGACGATGGACTGAAGTGATTACAGTCATTATTATCAATAATCGTAATTACTATGCTTATCACAGCTTAAAACAAGAAATTGATTGATCCGAAAAGAAAAGGGAAATAATCAATTTACGTGTATTCACTTCAAGTTAAATTCATCGAGACACTGTTAATTACAGTACTGCTTCGTCGCTATATAACCATCCAAGCAATCATGAGATAATCCAACTTGGAACTATATTTTTTTTTATAATGCTCTTAGCCTCTTAGGTTCTGTCCGAATAAACGGAGTTTTCTAACTTGTACCAATCTTGTTAATTTGTCTTTGCGATACTTAAAATAAAAGAGAAAGCTTGTCCTTACAGGAGTGCAGTGGTGACATGTTTTTATTTTTAATCTCTACTTTGTGTTTTCATGCAGAGGTGATGGTGATTGCAGAAGGAACATCTGCTTCAAAATACATAAGAGTATGCCTACTCTCTCTTTTTTTTCGGGAATCGTAGTCGTTGCTTGTTTTGAGAATGACTTGTAAACCATTCAACTCTACCTATCCGCGACCGACACCCATTTGTTCAATTATTGATAGGTTTTGTATCAGTTAAGCCGATGTAGGTGTGATTTCATGCTTAGAGATGAACTTTCATGAATCTGAGCTAACTTTCATGGGATTTAAAATCCCACTCGCCACCTACTTAATTATTTCTCAATTATGGTACATGCAATTGACGCAACGAAAGCTTAAAACTTGGGGCCCAAACAATGTATAGGACATGGTACTAATTAGTTGATCCCTGCAACTCCTGTCAATTGAAGTATTGAACCTAGGACTCACATGTAGTCATAATTATACTCGACAAATCACAAAATAAAATAAATAGTGTCTTAGTATTTGTTCAGAAAGGAAAGTGTCGTTACTGCCACAGAATTATGACTTTCATTGAAGAGATGAGAAATGAAAGCAATTGATCAATGATGAAAACCTGGCAGGTTTTTTTCGGTTTGGCCCATGGGGTGATGGCCCTCGTTGCGAGAGTAATTGCTCTTACCTGGTCTTTTCTCTCAGCACCTCTGGACTGGAATTTCTTTCCCATTAAATGATTAAAGGCAATGGTGCCTTTAGAAGGAAACAACTTTAATGGGAAGACATGTAATGGGCTGTCAATAATGAGGTGAGCGTCATCTCTCTATCCCTCTCTGAACATACAGAATCAAAGGCAACCACCTCCTTCTTTTCAAAAAAAATAGTTCATTTATTAAGCTTTTTCTCTGAACAACTTCCACCAAACAATTGTTAAGGGGTCCAGTTACAGCCCATGGCTGATCTAACAACTGTTCCAGTTGCGGACTGGGGTTCTGTGGAGTGTCATTGACTGCAATCCCAGTGTCTGTAAGCGTGTCTTTTATTGTATTCAGATAGCCACATATTGCCTAATGTTAGTTCAACATCCCGTGTTTATTAAAATCTTGCCCGAGGAGATAAAATTATAGTTAAAAAGTCAATAGAAGGATTAAACAAATTAATGGGTGTGATTATGATTCTAGGAAACATATTATCTTCTTGATTAAGGTTTTTTTCCAGTTTGGAGTTGCCAATAATGTGGTCCTGCCCCTCTGTTAGTGAGCTTATGAACCCAATTTGGGAATAATTTCCCCATGTATCTCTCCTAGCAGCACATGTTGCACTCATGAATCAGTACAAATGCTGGGTCTGGCAAAAGGGTTTTTGTGATGGATGTTATTGAGCAATATTAAGTCTAAAAAGCTGTGAAAATCTCTATAAACAAATCGTGATAGAAAAGTGTTATCGATATGCTTACTTTGCTATGTATATTATACGTTAAAGCTAAAAAAATATGGTGTTTTTATTATTCATAAAAATTCTGTTTATCCTTTTACATTGTATTGTGAATTAAATAGTGTAATTTTTTTAAAAAAATTAATTTGGTACCTAATTAATTTTTTTTAAAGGAGAATTGAATTGAAAAAAAAAAGAACCGCAGTGAAAAAAATGGATAATATAGGTGATAAATTGAGAATATCTGTCAAAAATTCAGTTGAGTCTTCCATCCTTTTTATCTATTATGTTATTGGTCTCTGAACTTTTACAGAATTCAATTTTGATACCGAACATCATTTTACTCATTTTCAGTTCTTCTTAACTGGAGAAAAAAGAGAAGGTCGATGGATTCCAGTTTAGAAAAAGAAAGTATCAGTTGATGAGGAATCTTATCACCAAAACGATCGTTATTTGTGTCAAATGGTTCCATATAATGAGGAGTGTTAAGATTACGTGATTTGTTTTTTACTTTGAAAACACCTAAAAATATTTTGAGAATGGGAAGTTTTATATATATATTTTGGATGGATTTTGGGTTTTAGGGTGGCTTTTTATATTTTTCTGTGGCTATGGATTGATTTAACAAGATCTTTAAAGTGTTTCTTAGGTGTTTTAGGCTAAAAATATGTTGAAAATGAGTTTTTGAGTAAACAACAAATGACACCGTTTTTCAATGCGATTTTAGGGATGAATAAATGATGTGTTAATTTTTTTTCTAATAAAAAACATATAGGTCCGCACTCGGGCCATTGCTTGATTGGGCCAGATCTATCAGCGTCTAGCCTGATTTTCTTAAAAAAATAATGCATTAGTTGATATTTTTTATAAAAATAAATTTTAGGTTTATGTTTTAATTATTTTGTGATGATTTTTTAATGATATTGGGTGTATTTTTTTTAAAAAAAGATAGAAATGATTCATATATGATTTGTTTTAATTTTATATAGATTAAATTTGGTTTTTTATAATATTTTTCATATGTGCAGCCTTGCATTTTTTTTATTCAACAATTTTTTATGTGTTTTTTTATTACAAATTTATTTTAATAGAGAAATTCTTTAAACACAACAAGGTAAATTATTTATGTTGCAATGTTAAATATTTTGATCTTCATTTACCACTTAATTTTTTACAGCATCTCAGTATTAGATTGATGTTTTATTTTGCGATCATATATTTTTGTATCATATAGTTAAATAAAAATATTTTTAGTAAAAAAATTGTAATCTCACTGGAATCCATAACTTGGTTCACAAGTTTAACGTGTTAACCTGAGTTACTCTATTCATAGGTTTGACGAGTTCATCCACTGGTCAGATATGTTTTTTTAGTTTCTAGTCTGTTAATTTTTTTAATAGTTTTTTCTCGATTTTATCCTTCATTATTGAATTATTTGAGAAATAAAGTGTATACTTTATTTATTCTTTTTTTGTTTTCTTCAAGGTTATCATTGTCCCAAACAAGTTTTTATTTTTAGGTTGTGCTCAATTATGTGACCATATATTTTTATCATATAATTAAAAAATATTTTGTAAAAAATAAATTATTAAACTTAATAGAGTTCATAACACGATTTACTTTAGAACTGAGATCAATCTAATCGGTCATTATCCTAGTGGTATTTGTGAAAAAAAAAGTTATTATAAAATATTGATCCATGAAATTAATCAATCTAAAAGTTATTATATTGAAATTTTGTTAAAAGTCAAGTTATATTTTTATTATTTATCAAGATTGCATTTTAATCTATAAAATTAATCAATTTAATTCAAGTTAACTTCTATATAATTTAATTTAAAACTCAAAACAGATAAAAAATTAGATTGCAAGACTTTAAAATTCACCTATTGAATTAGGGTTAATAATACAATAAAACAAAATTCTTCATATTTTTAACAAATATTTATATATTTAAAAAGCTAGTCCAACCCGCGGCGGACCACGTACGAATAATCTATTAATTACAAACGCAACTGGCATTAGTCTTTTCGGAATTACGCGTACATTACTTATCCATTCCATACATTTGTACGTGCGACCACACAGCACTTTCATGAGAAGCATCGTGTGGATAAAAGGTGCGCAAACAGCAAGAAGTCGAGTGAAAGAAGTGGCAGCATCATGATCAGAATTGTGTGATCAAAAGACGAGGGCAGTCAGTAGCTTTTTTTTTCCTAGTGGCTCCCTCAAGAATTAAAATATAATAACACGCAATATTAGGATAATCAAGCTTGAGTGAATACATACATGTAAAAGAAACCTAATTTTCAATGAAGGGATGGCATAACATAACAAACACTGATAATGATAGCATAATATAAAGATGATTTAATTTGTGGAAAGTGGTTACCCTCCTTTTGACTCTTAATAACGTTCCAAATACAAAAGAAAATCCAGGCAAGAGAAAATTCATGCTACATTACATATCTTGAAAAGCTATAGAGTGGTTGGCCATCACAGACACCAACAAAAACAAAAAAAAAACCGCCTCCACCAAGAAATTCACAAACCTCATGGAAGAGAAGGAGAAGAAGAAACACAATAAGAAGCAAAAACACCAACACCCAAACCAGCAAAGTACCAGCAAGCCATCATCAGATTTTTCTTTCAAGCCTAGTTCTGAAGTGAAGGGTCTTCGTTTTGGAGGCCAGTTCATTGTAAAATCCTTCACAATCCGGCGAGCAAGGCCTCTTGAGCTGCTAAAAGTCCTTTCCTATCCAGCAACGAACAAGAACAGCAACAACAGTAAGGCCGCTTTCCCTTCAACAACAGCTTTTCTGCCTACAAACTTCACTATATTAGCACACCATGCTTGGCATACCTTAACACTTGGTCTTGGTACCAAGAAATCCAAAGTAGTACTATTTGTCTTTGAATCCGAGTCCATGAAGTTGGCTGTTGACAGAATATGGCCACCAGAGATACCACTTGGGGAAGTGAACAAGAAACTCATAAGAGGCCTGAATGGATGTGAAATGGCAAGGTTTAAGTTTAGAAAAGGATGCATTACTTTTTATGTTTATGCAGTTAGACGTGTAGGCAACCTGGGATTCTCTTGTGCAGATGATTTGAAGATGATATTACAGTCTGTGGTTGACCTCAATGATTTCTTGGATCACACTGCTATGCTTGCCATGCCTCATCAGAGAAGCATCAACTATGCATCACCCCAGGTCGCTATGGCTCACTAGGCATGCTTATTTTTGCTCCTGCTTTTTTTTTTTAAAATAGTTTTAGGCCTTTTCTTTTGATGATTTTAGTACTTTTTTTCCTTAACGATGGGGGGATTGGTTTATTTGTGGGGGATCGCGTATGGGATTTTCTATTTGTTCTAATTAACAAAAGGAGTTTATTTTTAGTCTAAATAAATACTGAATAAATTCGAGTTTATTTGGTGGTGAATTCAATGTCTCAATCTGCAAGTTGATGTTGCAGTTTGACATGCAGTGGCACAGCTATCTGGCATATCAAAGCTCTTTCAAATAGAAGGAGTGTATTATTATACTCTTGTGATGAGTCTTGCACAATATTCATGTACAAATTATTATTTATTCATTTCCTTCTACCATTTCTGTTGTCTTTTTTCAAATTGCTGGTAACAATATAGCCAAGAAAATTATTCTTGAAGAATATTCCTTTACAGGCAATAATCTACAGTAGTTTAATTTTTGCTTGAGTGCTCCTTGACTGGCCTGTGCAAGTGTTCGAAGAAAATATTAGTGTGCTCATTTTGCACATAACGTCATACAAGAACCTTTTAGATTTTGAAGAAAATCTTGACGTTATGTAAAATGACAAAATGTGAAAGTAGTTAAATAATACCACTGGAATAGTAAGTTTTAACTCCAACACCAACTATAGGACTGCAATCTGCAAGTGTAACTTCGACATTTGAGCTCACGGGTTGGATCTAAGTTCTAACAAATCGATCTTGAACACAATTTACGAGAAAGAGTACTGTTTGAGTCTTGGAGAGGGGAAATTTTGGATTGAATGAGCCTGTCACGCTGCAGAGATGCTGATGGCAATTACAGGGTTAACCAAGGATTGGCACGATTCATCTCTATCCATGGCTCAATGCAGGGAACTATGCAGTTACTAAAAATATGAAAGGATTGAGAAGATAATAAAAAGCTGAACCTAACACTGATCATTCGACAAACTCAAAACCATTTGTCATGTCAGTCATAATCTGGTTGTGTCATTTTACCATAACGTCAAAAATTTCTTCAAGATCTAAAAGGTTCTTATATGAGCATTATATAGCAAGTACTAAGAAAGGGTTAATTTACACGGTGACTGGAGGATTTGTTGTTTTATGGGCGTGATGATAAGGATACATGGTGATGATGGATGATATATATCAACTATATGTTGGGTCAATAAAAGAAAAAACAACCACTGGGGCATGATAGAAAGCAAAACAGGGAGCAGGTTAAGGGCCAACCCCTCCACCTCTACAAAAGCATTATGGTCTACAAAAGTGGGGTAAGAGCAGAAAATTCTTTTCTTTATCACACTCCTTCTTACGGCTTTAATCATGCCATGGGAAGGCCCATCTGCAAACCCCCTTTTTCACAAGAATCATGGACATCTCTTTCCTTAATTCTGCTCCAGAAAAAATAAGAGTGCAGCTTCGCAAGTGTATTTACACTTTAATTACACGTAGACAAGTGTGAGAGGATCGAGTACTGCATCAGAAGATGTGTCATACGTACTCTCTGCTGTTTCATCACAACTCACAAGTATCGCTGGGCGTCACATGGTATCTACAGAAATTACTGTAAGGAAAATGTCCTTGCAGTTTTTTTCTTCTTAGCTTCTATGGAACCAAGAACCTAGAGAAGAGCAGAATCAAATTAAAACAGGGTGGTGGTATATATTCAAAGATTTTCGGTGTACTTATGCTGGGGATGAATGAGATGGGATGGAATTGCATGTTCATACATCGTTCTTTCATCATCCGTTAGTTAAGTAAAAGCAATTTACAAAAGCAGGAGATGCCTGAAAATACATTATCGCTGGTAATGGTAAAAGGAGAAATTAAGTAAATAGTCATATGCTACTGGTTATATATAGTCTATTTAAAAAAAAAAAATTAGATGGAGATATTATT
>Ga0325405_1002617_pt1 | contig 18518 bp, 11 predicted proteins | sample PopdelMetagenome_21_FD_205663 | JGI IMG/M metagenome (GOLD analysis project Ga0325405, IMG submission 205663) | Populus deltoides microbial communities from Bellville, Georgia, United States - Xylem-Control-R2 | ecosystem: Host-associated > Plants > Phyllosphere > Stem > Wood/Secondary xylem...
GTCTTTCTTTATTTCTTCTTCTTTTTACCACCAATCTCTCCCACCAAACCATGCATAATCAGTAAACTCTATTATAGCTAACTTAACCTTCTTTTCTTTAGAGTACTTATGGATGTCAAAAATCCTCTATGTTTTTTTCAATCTAAGTAAGCTTCTGGATTAGTTTTTCTCTTAAAGGCTAGGATTTTTAACTTGATCCTACCCAAATTTCAGTCTACATCACCTAAGACATCAAAATCCCTTCTATACTCAAAATCCCTAAATGGTTGAATATGTCCCCTCCTTGGCCAATTCTCATACCTCTCTTCTCTATGTGTACGGAACCCACTACCATGGTTAAGATCATCCTCGGCTTTATCTATAAAGTTTCCAGCAACACTCTCCTCCTTCCTAGCTTCTCTACCCTTTTTTACTATGTCCCCTATCAAACCTAGTCTCCAATTTTTCAATCCTAGTCATCAGCTCACCAAACATAAATTTCATCTGTTGTTGTATTCTCGAAAGCCCATTTTTTAGGATTTCACCCTTTTTTTGTAGCATATTTTTTTTAAACATGCACGAAAATCGTTAGCAATAAAAATAACACCTCATACACTCGTGTTTCACACAAATTTATAGGTTTTTTACTCCAATATGCTCCCTACACCTTTTTCCACTCAAATTGTCTTTCCTTAGTTCTTGAAATCACTTAGCAATAATTTAGAAAAGCAACCAACTACATAGTGAATTTATAAATTTGATATAGACTTAAGAAGCAAGAAATTTATGAAATTAACAAAAACAAAACTAAGATGACAAATTCACAAGTAGAAATGCAAATTTATACAAGTAATATGACATATGACGATTCGAAGACGCGAAATAAACTAAATGAAAGCAATAATACTAAAGAGATTTACTATCCAAACTGAAAACTAAATCAAACAATGATAGAGCCTAAAAAAAAGATAAAGAGCAACACAAATTTCCAATGACCAATTTTATTTCCCTAGCTCTCGGCCAAACTCCAAAATGTTGATTTTCTTCTTCTTCTTCTTTTTGTGGCAACAATTAAAATTTTAAAGATCAAGCCTCTCTTCTTTTTTTTTTTTATACCAATTCCGATATTAAGAAAAAAAATCAACACTTTTTTAATGTATATATTGTGGCAAGATCAAGATTCAATAAGAACACGACCTTATGATTTTGGTGTTCAACAATTCAAGAGGATGCAAGAACCCTAATTTTATTTTATTTTTAGTATTTGTGGCCGAAACTAATCAAGAAACAAAAGACACAAATTGAAGGATATAACATGTGATTAGATATGCTCTGATACCAACTGATGTGTACCTTAGCGGAATTGAATGGAATTCGCAAACCTAAGATCTATCTAAAGTTTGCTAAAAATAGGATGAGTTTATCACAATGAAAGACCTGCTCAAAAGCAATAAGACTATAAACCAACCAAATCACGCCTACACCTGGAGATGACCAAAAAGAATATAAATTCACAATAAAGATTGGTCAATTTTTTGAAGAGTTGAAAGTTCAATCAAGAACCAAGATTGACAACCAAATATCGGCAAAATCAGAATATTATTAGCCAAAACAAAGTATACTGAAAATTATTCTCAAGAGTATTTATACCCCAAGCCAAAAACTCTAATTTTTCTAATAGGTCTCATATAAACCCAATTTAAATACTAATCAACCCAAGCTAAAACTAGCCCAAACTAATTAAAATAAATAAAATAAACAAGTGTTTTCTCATAAAATAAAGAAAGTTTAATAGCCCAACTAATTTAATAAGACAAGTTCGGTTATTTTCGTATTTTGTCTGGCAGCAGGAAAGCGCAACTTCAAACGAATGGTTCTCTCTCGTCTTAAAGAATTAGAATGTGTGCCATATATTGTTGGAAAGATATGGAGGTCTAGTTTCCAGCACAACTAGAATCACCTCAAAATTCAACTTGTAGCTCCAGTTATGAATAAAAAAAAAGTTTCGAAAGATCAAACTATCTGAATCTAGTCTTCTTCTCTCAATTCTTGTGTAATGGTTTTGGTTCCACCAACTAACCCCTCTTGAACATGAATAAGATTTATCATGGCTTGCTCCTTATTATTTAATATCCTCTTGAAGTCCACTTTAGCCCACGTATCTTGAAGAAGTTCATTGAAGCCTCTGTAAACCTCTTTGCTCTAAGCCTTGTAACTAGACCAACCGGAACCTCTAATGGATCCTTTGGTGCTTAGATTGCATCAAAATTTTTATAGGTTTTTCCTCTAGTTCTTAAATGATTCCCTCCACTTAGAGATAAGCTGAGTTTGGGTTTTTACAAGGAAAAAAATGATTGTGGCAAACCATGCATGATGAAAGAGGCTAAATGTTTTATTTTTATTTTATTTTTTTGGTCTTTATATGGTGTGTGTTGGTGAGTGGAAGAGAGAATTAGTGAGTGAGTGCATGTGAGAGGTAAGGAGAATGAGTGACTGTGCTGGTGAGTGGAAAAATATAAGGTCTAATTTTTATTTTTCAATTCCTCCCTCTTCTACACACACCCACACACTTTTCTTTCCTTTTTTTTAATTCTTAACACCTTATATACAAACAGTCTCCCACTTCCTTTTTTTTATTCCTTTTTATCCATCCACTCTAGTCTTTTTCTTTAATCTTCACTGTAGTCCTTCTCCATCTCCAAATACACTATACTCTCCAAACTTTTTTCAAATACAATTTTTTATATTTTTATTTTTTTGATTTTTCATAATGATTTGTATACACAAAAATAATAGGTAAAGGGGTTGAAAATGAAATAGCCAGAATTGGTTAAATAATGTTGAAAATACATTGTTTGGGATTTTTGTATTTTTTTTTGTATTTTTTTTTAAAAAAAATATTTAAAAAAAATAAAGGCTTAAAATTAGAATATGATAATAATCATGTCAAATTTTATAAAGGACATAAAGACATTATAGGAGTGTTATAGATGGATTAATGGTTGGGTTTAAGACCTCATTCACGTCTTTCTTTATGGTTGAAACAAAAACAAGCTATAACATCTTACTTGTGTGAGATTGGATGCATGCTAACATGTGTGTGCAATTATCCTTACATCAAACTTTGATGTTTGGTTATTACATGGTCAACTGAGAATGTTAAAGCATATGACAAGTCATTCGTAATTAACTCAAGAATGGTAGATGCATGGCTATATAGCAATGATGTTGGCCTAGTCCAATTTATGAGCATAAATAATATGGGTTGCCTAATCAACCTTTTAGTAAATAAGAAATTAGTATGAATAGGGTGAATAACAACAATTTATTTCTAGGCCAAATGACTTATATCTAAAAGGTAATTGTTAGGAATTCTAAACACATGAATAAATGAGTCACTATGACTTATTTGCATGTTTTAAGGCTTTTAATGAAGCCTATAAATGTATTGAGTACAAGATGCGGTGCATTTTTCCAATATTAAACTCATAGAAACCATCAGTATTTGGCTAAGGATGAGTATTCACTAGGAAAAATGTAAGGCAATTCACTGAAGAGTATAAACTTAAAATAATTTATTCTACTTCTTATTATGCCAACACAATGGACAAGCAGAATCAACCAAAAAAACTTTAATATTCAACATTCAAAAATTAGTTAAAAACAATCCTAAAGCTTGATATGATTCAATGATATGGGCATACAAGACTTCATAAAAGATTACTTTAAAAACCTTACCATTCATTGTAACTTATTTAGAAAGGCTGCATAATGTTATATGAATAATAGATATTATCAATCTATTATGCTAGTCAATTTAGAAAATTTGTATAAAAAATTATCAAGCATAGAGGAATAATATATATAAAGGTTACTAAGTTAAAGAGTTGCTTTAGCTTCCTCTTACGATAAATCATTTTTTAAGTTTAAATACTATAAATGAAGGATTTGAATTCAAATTCTCTTTAAAACACTTAGTGTCATGGTTATTAGACCTAACTCAGAGTTAATGTCAAATTCTCTTTTCAAATTCAAGTTAGTATTGTATTGACTCTCTCAACCTGTGACATAAATCTTATTTTGATCAACCTTCATTTTTTATTTTAAAACTATAATAATAACAATTTTTATCCTTACATTAACCAGGATCAACCAAGGTTGATCATCCTAATCTATGACCCAGACCTTGACTTGGATTGACCTCCGAATCAAGTTTGAAAACTATTATAATAACCACTTTTATTTTATATTAACTCAGGTACACTCAGGTTGACCCTCCAAACATATAACTTGAGCTTTACTTAGCATCAACCCCCAAGTCAGATTTTAAAACTATGATATTAATCACTTTTGTCCTTATGTTGATCCGGGTCAACAGTCAACCTCACTCGTGACCCAAGCCTTGCCCCGAGTTAACTCTCAAATCAAGTTTTAAAACTATAATACTAATCATTTTTATTCTTACGCTAAATCGGGTTAACCCATGTCAACACGACTCGTGACCCAAGTCTTGATTGGTGACATAGACTTCACCCCAAATCGACCCTCGAATTGAGTTCTAAAATTATCATAATAATTATTTTTATTCTTACATGTCTTAGAAAATTTTAGAACTAGAAGTTTTTACAATGATATTTTAAAAATAATAAATATTATTTCTAAAGACACATGTGTACCTCTTGTTTTAAAAATACAAAAATTCACTCTAAAATTATTTGTTTGTCTCTTCAACCAAAAATATTTACATCTTCAATGTCTCTATCTATTCTACCCTAAAACAGTAACTAAACGCTGCATTACTGTTTGTGATGACCAACGTCTATCAACGTAAACAGACTTTGAGATCGTTTGTTTACAAAGTGGTGTTTGCGTTTGAAGCAAAACGCAGGAGCCAAATGTTTGGTAAAGAAAGAAACAACATTTACTGTTCATAGGCCCTATTGGTGACTGCGTTTGCAACATAGGGTGAGAAGAAACAGGAAAAGACTGTTTTCACATGCTTCCCGCTTGTTTCAGTAAATTCAATTTTCTAATTTGAAAATTATAATTGAGCTCTCATTCTCTGCAGACTCTACCAATAGTAAGAAATTAAATTCATGGGGTGCCAGATATTTATGCCTGGATAAAGTAATTTATTATACTTTACTATCATAGAGATTTTTTTCTCTATATGCCAATGCGAAGCCATATCTTTTTATAAATGATGATTATGGTCATGTTTGAATTATAGTTAAATTGTCGTTATTTTGCTATTTTTTAAAATAAAAATTAAATTAAATTTTTATATATTAATATCAAAAATATATTTTATGAAATAAAAAAATATTATTTTAATATATTTTAAAACATAACCACCAACCTATCCGACCCAGTAAAATAAAATAAAATAAATTATTTTTAATTTTTAATTATATTTTATTTAAAAAATTAGTGTTTAATATTATTCTATGACACTAATGATAAATTAGATGAAGATCGCAATCCCAATTTTATTCTTAATGATATTTTACCGAATGTTGTTGCTCGTTTAAGAAACCAATGAAACTGTAATCCTTGTCGGATGTATTTCATACGTGATAGAATTGTAAATAGCTTAATGGAACAATAAAAAATATTTTATATAAAGTATTATTTATTTCATGATATAATAGCAGTAGTTAAATCTACAATATTTAAATTAAAAATAATTAATATTAATTTATATTTTTTGAAATTATTTTACAACCTCAGAAAAGCATTCCTAACCAAAACTACTTTTTTGTTCAACCTTAATTTCAACCATAATTTTAATAAAACATATATAAATACCAAACCAATCTTAACCAAAAATACATTTTATAAAACAATTTTTTTAAAACCACAACTATAAAAGCTGCCACAATACCAATCACAATAACAGTGAGGTCCCTAATAAGTCGCTTAAAATAATAATCAGGATCGCTATCTGAATATTACATGGACGCCACTTCAGCCATGAACCGCATAGCATAACATTTACCAAAATCCACAATCAGCACAAGACCACCCCAGTATCAATGCCATGAGTGACGTGATCATATAGGAACAATTACACCAAGCCCTATTTTATCATTATTATGCACTTGTCCTCGTTCTTGCATACAAGGATACAAGAAGGATTTCCGGAACAAATTAAGCAGGGTTTAAAGTCAAAACTGTGTAGAGAATAGAGACAAAAGGAAAAAAAAAAAAAAAAAACATTGGGAGCAGGAAATATACGCTTCCGGTGCCTTTTCTTGTATACTCTCATGCCACAAAAAAAACGAAAAACATGAGGAATACAATAAGTACAAGAAATATTTTCATCATCAGCCATCGGTTGGATGAAATACTGTTAAGATACCTGACCAGTTGGCCCTGCGCGCCCTCTACATTTGACAGTGACTCATCCATGTTCTCGTCAATCCTGTGTCAGCAATGCCCTTAGGTGAGTTGTAAATGATTGCTAAATAAACAGTAATAGATTAAAGCAATTTCTTTTGCCTTTGCTTTCAGTAAGGATTTTTATTATGTTTTACATTTGTTCCTTCATACTGGTGAATTTTTACTCCTCTCAAACTGCCAATCCCCAATCATAAGATGCATTGGCAGATAGCAGCAGCCAACATACCAGTCATCTTTAAGAAAGACGCAGCCGTGTCTAGGACTTGGAGACACAGAAACTGTTCCCAGTACGAGGAGCTGAAGAGTTCAACTGTCCAGATGATCCTCATGCATCTATTTATGCACAAATACTGAAATACTTGTGCTTAATCAAAGCATCATTTGTAGCAATGGAAACCCGAACAAAGAACAAACCTGATTGCCAGCTCTCCTTGCTGAGAAACCATTGTTGCTAGTTGAGTAAAGATGTTGCTCAGCTCATGGATTGTTGACTCCACGTTTTGAAGGGCTTCAGCTCTGCTATGCATGTAACTGTCTTGTAACGGAACCATTTGCTGTTGCTGCTGTTGCAAAAGTGGCTGGGACTCAACATCTGTCGATTTGCTGCAAAGGAGAAGGGACAATTTTCAGTGGGAAAATAAAGACTCTTGTCTATAGACCCACAAAATCTCACATATCAGAATATCAATCAACCCATCCTCACCCCAAAAAAAATCCACGTCAAGAATAGAAGGAAATTTCATGAATTGGTACATAAGAAAGAAGAAAAAAAAAAGTAAAGAAAATACGAGGCCATTCCTACTACAACTTCCTAATAGCACAACAAATGCTGTAACTTGTACCTGGGAACTAGCTGGGATGAGGATACAGAAGCATTGGCCCATGGAGGGGGAGGAGCCTGTGTTGCACTAGCAGCTGTCCTGGAAGTGAGTGGACGCTGACGAACAAAGGGATTTGAAGAGTCTTTTGAAGCAGTGGAAGAAAACAACTGCCTTCGGTTCTCATGAACCTTTAGATTCTGTACATTTACATAAAATTCAAGACATCAACAATACATTACAAAACCAAAAATCCTGATTATGGAATCATGAGCTGCTTCATGTGTTAGATAGCAACTTTCAATTTACCTCTGTCCGTGTTGTGAGGACTTCTTTAAACTCCTTTGTAGCAGTCATCAAGCGATTCTTTAGGTTATCTACAACTGTGGTTGAATGAGTTGTAGTATCACTTGAGATGTTTCCGCTGTCATTCTGGGAGTTGCAAAGGAGTTGGAGGTCTACTACAGCTGCATTAAGTGCAGTAATATCTTGTTTTATAACTGCTGTCAATTCTTGGATCTCCAGAGTTGGATCATCAAACACCGATGTTCTTTTCGCCACTGATCAAAATGCAAGAAATATTAATGCTAAACATTTTTTTGGCTTCATTAGATTATTACACGTCAATTCCAACCTCAAAATGTCTATATTGTTTTCAAACTCAGTCTGTAAACATTGAATGTAAAGTAATTCATTGTTTTAGATCCAAGCAATGGAATGACCAATTGCTAAAACAGAGGGTGAAAAACACAGAAAAGGTAAGAGAGATCTAGCACAACAAAAACTCATCATATAATCACAAATTTCCATAAAACTGACATAATAAAGGGCTGCATTTGTAGAATTCCTGGTGTAAGAAGATATCAAACAATGAACGGAAAAATGAAAAGACTTACAAATCAACATCCATTTCAATGGTTTCAATTCCTAAAATTTTGTTGCAGCTACCATCAAGGTGATGAGGTCTGATTATCATATTCAATCGGTAGTTTTAGATACCTTCTGACAATTTTCCACATGCAACACTCTATATTTCCAGGAGGTGTACTGCTTTCCCAGGAGAGCTGAGACCCCATGGCTCTCCCAGTCAGAATAATGATTTGTTTAATTCAAAACTTAAGAACAACTAAACTTCTCTTATTTATGGAAATTTACAAAGTTATATGAGAAACAGAGGAACTACCAATAAGATGTGAAACTCTAATAGTTGCAACCATACCCGTGTACTAATTATTTCCAGGTTCTGTTTTTGCTGAGAAGAGAATTCATCAATAAGGATTGAGGAAATAAGTAAAACAAAATTACAAAGCAAATACAACAGAGAAATTCAATATCATTGACAATCCACCAGACACTTCTGGAAAAGCCCTCAAGAAAGAGCACCATAAGGATGGCAAGAAAACTGTCTTCTCACAATAAATGCTTCCAGAGAGTAGTTCTTGAAGATTCTCAAATTCAATTCTATCCACATACTCCCAAAATCTCCAAAAAAACTCAATTTCCAAGCACTAGTAATCATTGATACAAAGTCACCTCCATAAATTTCATTGGAATAAAAACAAAAGAAGAGACTAATAAAAGATGGGGATCAAGATGACAATACTTACATAATGAGCCTAAATTAGATAAGATTGAAACTCATGTAAGTAAAATATGAGGAATATGATAATTCTCACTAAGAATCAGTATTACAGAGTTGCCTTCTCATTATATTCACCTTCGTCAACTTCTTCCCACTCCTATGAACTGAAAACCTTCAAAATATGCCAGGTTAAGTAATTTGAACCTTAAAATTATGTAAATGTTCTACTAGGAAGCATAAACCATACATCAAACTAACACCGGAGGAAAGTGGAAAGAGCTACTGATCAGCTGATGCACTTTGGTTTGGTCTGAGTTGCCACAAAATCCTTGTACCACTCCTATATTTTTATTTGGAAGATTCTTTCCAGAATGCGGAACATTTTCAATAAAGAACATTAAATTGATTGATTACACTTTCCAAATTAACAAACAATAATCTTAGTCTAAGACTATGAATAATAAAGGAAAAATATTTGTAACGATATTTTAATTATGTATTTTCTAAATCACATTTGGCAAAACACATTTCTTTTCTTGTCATACAAACATTTTTTTCTTTTGTACAGGACCAAGAATTGAAAAATAACAAAGACGATAGCATTCAAAGATAGATAGAAAGAATGAAAAAACAACCACCATGCGAGAAACAGTTACCAATTTTTCTGAACATGTGCTAACTCCCTTCCAAAAATAAATAATAATAATAATAGCAGCGACAAAAACTTATCCTTAAGAAATCTCTATGGATAAACACAAGATATTCGGATCCTCACTTTTCGAAGAACAAAGCTCCAGCCCTCGTACTTGCTTTAGGAATGAATAGAATTATTGTTTTACACCAACGATGAAGTGAATTTTACTAATCTTGTTTTTTAAGAATGTACCAAATTCTTTATTCAATCATTACCATTACATCACCATTACCATTGCCACAACACGATATTACTCACATCAATTATCAATCATCAAAATCATATAAATTGAGGACAAAAGGAGAAGGAAGTAGCTCACGTTTTGCCAGCTTCGCCAGCTTCTGAGATGTCTGGTGGATCCCATACCCGATCATGGATGCTCTTTTATTAAATTCGGATTGAATCACCACAGCAGATCGCGTAGCATCCGGCTTCGTGCTGCTACCGGTACTAGATGATGCCGCATTGCTCGCCGATGAGAACGATTTCTTTAACCTCTCTGCTACACTCAGAAACTCTTGTGTCCGGTCCCGATAGGATGTTTTTACCGGCGGCATCATCTAATTTTTACAAAAGAAAAATAATAATTCTAGTTTATTATAATCTCGAAACCCTAAATTGAGGATTGATTGGGTTGCCTGTGAAACGGCAAGAGATGCTGCGTTGGGGAAGACAAAGCAGAACAAATTGTAAATAGGGGTAGAATTGAGGAAGATTATAAAACGTAAAAGGAAAGAGTGGCTGACCGTTTGCTCAAACCGAGAGGAGATCTAGATCTACCTCATCAAATTCTTTTCTTTCTTTCTTTCTTTCTTTCTTTCTGCTGTCCAGTTTGGGTGCAACTGCAAAATTAAAACGCACAGTTTTAAGCTCCGACTGGTTTTACGACATCGTTCAGAAGTATAGCGTTAGCTAAAATCTTAAAAAGTGGGACATGCTGCGTCCAATTTTGAATACTTGTTTTGATAACCATTATTCTAGTTTTTTTTTTTTCTCAAAAACATAATAATTAAAATTATATATATTGAGAATCAATAATTTTAATAACCATTTCAAATTATTTTTGGAAAGGTAGTATTATCAAAATATAAATCAAGCGAAGGAGAGTGTGCTGGAAAATTTTGCAGCAGCAGTTGATACTAGGATCGCCATCAGTTTTCAACCTTTGTACATGTGCATGCAATTCTATTTACAGGAGAAGTCTTACCCTATAAATTTTAACCTAATAGGCTTTGGATCCTAAGCTAGTGTTACATTAGGTGACCCGCGTTACTTAAATTTTATTTTGGTATAAAAGATATCAAAAAAATATAAATATTTTTTAATATATATATATATATATTCATGTAATTGGTTCGAGTAAATTTAATAAACTTTATTAATTTAATAATATCATTAGAAAATAAAATATCAACCATGATGCTTTATGGTTTCCTTAAGCCTCCCCTATTTAAAGGTCATTGCACAAAAATCATAACCCGAAATATAGCTATGTTTTTTTTAGTGCCCATCCTAGGTTGGGTCATGGCATTCTTGCGCCCAACTCCAAGTTGGGTAAGGGTGTGCCCATGCCCAACCCCACGTTGGGCCATGGACGCGCCCGCACCCAACTCCACGTTGGGCTATGAGGGATCAGCGCCCAATCCCTTATTGGGTCAGGGACACACAATCGCATCCAACTCCACGTTGGGCTATGGCGCATCCGTCCTTGACCATTTTTGGGTGCAGTCATAAACTGAACCCAACTCCTTATGGGCTTAGTATGTGAGTAGAACCCAACACCCTCAGGTTGAATGCATAGCTGAAAGGTAATTCCACACTGAGCCTCTCATACTCTGGGTCTGGGTTAGTAATTATGATACCCACCACATCCTATTAAATACGAACAAGCAGTTAATTAGACGTGATGGTACGAGCAGTAAAATAATATTATCTTACTAGTACAAGATTACATTTCTACCCCTCCTACGTTGCATGAAACAGGTCAAGTCATGTAATATAAAAAAGGACAGTAATATACGAAAAGGGGTTCGAAACCTTATACTTTGAGACATAAACACATTTCTTCTTCTTCTACCTGAATTCTATATCTTCTTCACTTTCCTCTTCTTTATCTTCATAAAAGCTCATTAATATCATTTTAAAACATAAAAATACCTCGTACTGACTTGATCTTCGGAGTCCCCCATCAACACCCCAGGGGTCTCTAAGGAACTTTGTACATGTATTTATTCCAGAAGAATTTCACACCCCCTGAGGAGATCCATTAAAGAAGAAGCTGGAAGTGAAGGTCGTAGAACACAATGTGAATAACGTACAAGGATCTCTAGAAGCAATTCATTCCAAAATATCCCCTGTGATTTTTGTATCCTCATCAGTTGGCGCCATTTGTAGGAACCTTTACAAAAGCTAATTACTTCTCTAGCAAAAAACTAAACTTTGACGTATGGTTCCATCTATTGCACCAACATGACAGATCCATGCACATCAGGGCATATCACAGATGCCAACATTATTGTTAGTACGTCCACCTAACCTCATATTGAGAAGATGGCTCAGCATATATGTTTGCTCTCTAAAGAGATCGTCAGATTGACGTACGGTTCCATCTATTACACCAACATGACAGATCCATACACATCAGGGCATATCACAGATGCCAACATTATTGCTGGTACGTCCGCCCAACCTCAGATTGAGAAGATGGCTGAGCAGATATGTTTGCTCTCTAAAGAGGTCGTTAGATTGAGAGGACAGCTCATGGTTCATCCTCAACTAGCTCATGATGTCCTAACACACATCTTACCACCACAGCCACAAAGAACCCCTGTAACCCGAAGACACCTCAATTATGTAGAGGGGTATGGGTAGAATAAGAAGGAACCACCTAGACATCGTTCTCGTAGTCCAACTCGAGAACGTTCACATTGTCTCACGTTACCAGTGAGAAGTGAACATTCTTGTAGAGTTCAAACTATCCACCGTGGGAGAGAAAAAGTTCATCACTTCCACCATTCCATTCTAGATTCCTTCAGTTCATTTGATTCACACCGAGAACAACCTAAAAGAAGGGCTGAGGAGAACTCACGACATCACCAACCTGCCCACTAGTACCAAATGGAAGGCTCTCCAATATCCAAGAGAGTTTTGGAAGTCAAGGTACGCAAAGAGTATTTATCCGTAGTTTTGGAAGTCAAGGTACGCAAAGAGTATTTATCCGTGAAGATGAACCTGGACAAATACGATGGACTTACAGACCCTCAAGAACATATCCAAAATATGAGGAGGAGCCTTGAGCTAGTCATCCATGACAATGACGTCATATGCAAGATATTGCTTACCACTTTCAGAGGGGACGTGAGGATATGGTATAACAACTTAAAGTCAGGATCGATCTTGAGCTTTCAGGATCTCTATGCTAAGCTGGTAGCACGTTTCAGCACCAACATCCCAATGAAAAAAAGCTCCACAGAGCTATTTGGAATTATCCAATGCGAGAAGGAGTTCACTCGGGCATATCTGAGGAGATTTAATGAAGAAATGCTTCAGGTGGAGGACCTATTGGAACCCATAACTTATGAGGCTTGGATCAAGGGGGCTAGGAGTGAAGATTTGTGGAAACAGCTCCACCCGCTACAGGACAGAGCTCTCTTGAGGGTCAAACAAATGATCGAGAGCCATATTAGAGTGAAGGAAGCCTTGGTTGCTCATAGAAACTCCTCCTAAATTCATAGAGAGGGGGTTAGAGTTAAACCTCCCAACCGGAACCGTCCCCCTATTAAACGACAAGATGTTAAGAAGAAATGGCCTTCTGGTAAACATCCTACTAGGTTCGAAAGGGTCTACACCCCTGTGAACACCAGTTATACAAAAATCTACATGGCTTTGAGGGGTCAAAACTTGCTTCAATATCCTCCTCCTTTAAAGCCTAATCCCAATCTCAAGTTCTCCAAGAAGTACTACTAGTTTCATAAGGAGAAAGGACACGATACCGAGGATTGTTATGCTCTCAAAAAAAATATGGAGAGACTTCTAGCACAAGGATACCTTAGACAATTCTTAAAAAAGGATTCATCTCTGGACGAGAGGGAGGTGAAGTGAGACAACAGAGACCAGCACTCCTAGAGGTTCTTATCATACTAGGGGCTCATCAACCAATGTAGGTGTCGCTAGTAATAAGAGAACAAGGCTGAGAGATCAAGTTTCTAGTTACAATGGGTTAAGAAAGTTATTGGCATAAACCCATCACCTTCACCCCTGCTGATGGGCAAGGAATTAAACACCCACATGAGTATGCCTTGGTGATTTCCACGGTCGTGAAGGGTCACATGGTCCTAGTAGATAACAGTAGCTCAGTGAACATCCTATCAGCAGAGGTCATGATAAAGATGGGCATAGACACCTCCAAAATGACTCTAGTGCGTCCTAGTAGATAACAGTAGCTCAGTGAACATCCTATCAGCAGAGGTCATGATAAAGATGGGCATAGACACCTCCAAAATGACTCCAGTATTAACACCTCTCATCCGGATAGAAGGGTCAGCAGTGCTTGTGAAAGGGGTAATGGGGTTGACCGTCACTATGGGAACTGCACCTCATTGTGTAACTCTCCAACAGACCTTTATGGTCATTGACACCCATCTCCCATATAATGCCATCACCGGGAGGCCACTGCTCCACCAGATCAGTGCAGTAGTCAGCACTAAGTATTTGACCCTGAAGTTCCCAACTGTTAAAGGGGTAGTTGTGGTGAAGAAGAACTAAGAAGTCTCAAGAGAGTACGCAAACACATGTCTGAAGGGCAAGAATGCCTTATTGATTGATTGTCCTGAAGCCTACAAAGAGAAGCCCGAAGTCAGAATAGAGGCATCTAAAGAATTAGTTGAAGTTCCTTTGAGCTCCACCAATAAAGAGGTCACGAAAGTGGGTTGCACCCTGAACAGTAAATAGAAACACGACCTCATAAAGCTGTTGGTATCGCAGAAAAGCAACTTTGCTTTCCATCCAGAGGACATGTCAAGGATCAGCCCTGAAATAACTTCACACCAACTCGTGTTTTACTTGGCTCCTTGAAGAGTTTGATCAGCGAGGATTTCTTAGGTTGGCTTAGTTCAACAAGGCTGATTACTGAGTGTAGACCCTAGCTTTCCCTCTATACGATAAAAAAAGAGAAATGTAAGACAGAAAGCCATCTCTAAAGAGGTAGATAAGCTCATGTCAATAGGATTCATATGGGAGGTAACATACCCTGAGTGGCTCGCCAATGTTGTGATGATAAAGAAGGCCAATAACAAATAGTGAATGAGTATGGACTTCACCGACTTAAACAAGGTTTGCCCGAAGGACAACTGCCCCTTTCCCAAAATAGATAAATTAGTGGATTCAATAGCGGGATATGAGTTCCTCAGCTTATTGGATGCATACTTTAGGTATCATTAAATCCTCATGCATCCAGTTGATGAAGAGAAAACATCCTTTATAACCGAAAGAGGGACCTACTGCTACAGGGTTATGCCTTTCGGTCTAAAGAATGTAAGGGCAACATACCAGAGGATGGTGGACAAGGTGTTCAAACATCAGTTGGGCAGGATCATAGAAGGATATGTGGATGCATGTTGGTAAAAATTATGACTTTTGAACATCATCTACAAAACCTCATAGAAGTCTTCCAAGTACTGGAGAGCCATAGTATGAAGTTGAACCCCTTTAAGCGCATGTTCGCCATCCGCGGGGGAGTTGGGTTTTCTGTTCAACCATAGAGGGATTGAGCCCAATCCAAAAAAAATTCAAGTACTTTTAGGCATGAATCCCCCTAGGATAATGAGGGAGGTGCAACACCTCACAGGGAGGTTAGCAGCTTTGAGCAGATTCATAACTAGACTGGGGGAACGAAGTTTGCTATTTTTCAAAGCTCTAAAGAATACCCCCAACTTCCAGTGGACACTCGAGTGTCAGAAATCCTTTGAAGAGCTGAAGGTTTACCTTTCCTCCTTAAATGTTCTCTTTCGGCCCAAAGAGGGGGAGACTCTGTTCTTGTATTTGAGGGTGACAGACCGGGCTGTCAGTGTAGTGCTGGTTAGGGAGGAAGAATGAGTATAACGCCTAGTCTACTATGTGGGCAAGACACTTTTAGGTGCCGAAACCCGCTACTTGAGGGTAGAAAAAATAGCCTTGGTACTGGTGACAACTTCCAGGAAGCCGAGGGCCTACTTCCAAGCACACCAGGTGGTGGTATTGACGGACCAGCCTTTGAGACAGATCCTTCACAAACCAGACATGTTAGGACGACTAGTAAAATAGGCAATAGAATTGGAAGAGTATGGGTTGCAGTATAAACCAATGTCCGTAATCAAGGGGCAAGCCATGACCGACTTTATAGCTGAATGTAGATGTAAGAGTATTTAATTATAACTAACAACTTTATAAAAAACGAGTGAATGTACTGGGGTCAAATGAGTTGGTCGTAGTACACACCTTGCTCATCAAAATTCGAACTCGAGTTGGAGCTTGTCCTATGCTTTTGGATAGGTATTAGACCTATCAACATCCAATTTTATCATAGTGATGTTTAAGAGTTTGTGGTAATATAAAATATTTTTTATTTGAAAATATATTAAAATAACATATATATTTTTTATTTTTTTATATTTGTTCATCAAAAGATTTAAAAATATTAAAAAATTATTTTGAGAAAAAAAAACAATTTTTTTTTAAATATTTTTCAACCGTGAAACAAATTGGGCATTCGTACATTTATCTCCGCGTGATTTACAGACCGACACATGAGATAATTTAGTTTTTCCAAAAGTGATACCGATGAAAAGGAAAAATTGGACGGAAGTGTTAGATTTGTGCACTAAAGTCGGACTTGCCATATTACAGACTGACCGCCAAGGACGCTCCAAGAGAAAATTCCAAGAAATCCAAATTCTTTCGCTCTCTTTTTGTTTGGTGGGAAATAGAGGCGAAGCCACCAATAAAGGAAAGGAAAAGAAAGTCATAAAATGAACACAGAAACAATGCAGCGGAATCGTCAGGGTCAAGGGTCGAGAACTTCCAAGCCTGCCACCATTCATAGCTGTGCTCAATCGGGAGATCTTCTTGGGTTCCAAAGGTTACTCAGTGGAAACCCTTATCTCCTCAATGAAAGAAACCCTGTTGTAAGATCCCATTAGTTTCCTTTCTTTAATTCTCATCATGTTCATGATTCTGTTTTGTTACCGGGTGGGTTTTTCTAGGTTCTGTGAAAATGGTGTTCTTTAACGGGTATATTGTGAAAATGAAAGATCTTGCTTAATTTTATCTGCTGGGTTGGTTCGTGTATTTTTGCTCGTTTTGCTCTTGAGTTTGGTTGGTGGATCTGTTATGGACACAATTGAATGGAAACTGGTGAATTTGTTGTCACTTGTATGGTTGACTATGGTATCTGTGACTGAGTTAAAGAAAGAAGAAAAGTTCATGCATCTTTTTATCTGACTGTATTTTTTTTTCTTTAAATTTTAACTTGATTTGCTTAATTGCAGATGGCGCAGACTCCACTTCATGTTTCTGCTGGTTACAACAGGGCTGAGATAGTTAAATTTCTTCTTGATTGGCAAGGAGCTGAGAAGGTTGAACTGGAGCCTAGGAATATGGTAAGCGGAGAGTACATGCTTATGTGTCAGTTTCCTGGTCAAATTTTATACCAATTGCTTAGATCTTTCTATAAATTTATGCAAGCTTCTCTTGATTAACACTCTGATTTCGTTGTGGTTGTTATCATCCTGAAATTTGCAGTATGGAGAAACTCCTTTACACATGGCAGCAAAGAGTGGTTGCAGCGAAGCTGCACGGTTGCTTCTTGCTCATGGTGCTATTATTGAAGCCAAAGCGAATGTCTGCTTTCTTGGCGCCACGTTATCCATTTTTTGTTTTGTTTCAAATTAAACTGGGAACTTTGGAAGACAATTTCTAATATGAACTGCTTTTTTCCTACTTGTCTTATTCTTGCAGAATGGAATGACACCGTTACACCTTGCAGTTTGGTACTCAATCAGAGTGGAAGATCACTCAACTGTTAAGACATTGCTGGAGTATAATGCTGACTGCAGTGCAGAGGACAATGTATTGTAGATGCCAGTGCTCAATTTTTTCCATTTTAAATTAATTTTCTTTATTATAAAACACTGTTAATTTGTGTAACCTTAAATTTGCAGGAAGGCATGACTCCTTTGAATCATCTCTCACCAGGTCCAAGGAGTGAGGAGTTGTGTAAACTATTGCAGTGGCATCTTGAAGAGCAGAGAAAGAGAAAAGCACTTGAAGCATGCTCTAAAACAAAAGCTAAGATGGATGAACTTGAAGATGCTTTATCAAATGTTGTGGGGTTGCATGACCTCAAGATACAACTGAGAAAATGGGCAAAGGGTATGCTTTTGGATGAGAGGCGTAGGGCCCTTGGTATGAAAGTTGGTCTGAGAAGACCGCCTCATATGGCTTTCTTGGGAAGCCCTGGAACAGGTATTGGGCTGTTTGATTGTTTCTGTATCATTATGCTATTTCATCATATTCCATAAATCATTCTTCAGTCCTGAAGTCCAAAAAAAGAAAATCTTGATCTAATATTTTAGTTTTACTATGCTATTTTGCCTTCTCTTCTGGTGAATAACTTATGATCTTCCTTTTTTGCAAGTGTTTCAGAATTCTCAAATCCCATTACTATTTAACAATGATTTAATGATTGCATTCTCATGTGTATTCTCAAACTTGTGTCATTAGCTTGGATTAACTCTTAACACTCTTGTGTTGTGGAGACAGGCAATGGAGTTCTGAGCTAAATTTAATAAGGCCTTGTTGCCAAAAATTGGCTCGATGCCCCCTTTTGTATTCCACTATTTACTGAACCACAGTTTTCATTAAATTATAGACCAAAATCTCCTTTTCCAGATAAGTCAATCCATCCCATTTTGTTTCTGAGATTGTTCTTCTCAAACATTTGCAAGTTTTCCCGGTTAATGCTACCTGTACCTTATAGTTTATGTTGCCAGTTGGCTTCCCCTATTAG
>Ga0325405_1002619_pt1 | contig 18511 bp, 14 predicted proteins | sample PopdelMetagenome_21_FD_205663 | JGI IMG/M metagenome (GOLD analysis project Ga0325405, IMG submission 205663) | Populus deltoides microbial communities from Bellville, Georgia, United States - Xylem-Control-R2 | ecosystem: Host-associated > Plants > Phyllosphere > Stem > Wood/Secondary xylem...
AGTCATGACTCTTCATTCCATATAATCTGCATTCCTCCGTATTAACCAGCCTTGATATGTTCGAGGCATGTCCATCGGGGAAACGCAGACTCTTAAGCCATTTATAGACTAGTAGTTGTGCGTTTTTCTCTAGCACGAAGCTTGCTCTTGGTTTTGCGACCCGTGACCCATCACAAACCAACTCCATATTTTTACGGTTACAGAACAGCGCTACATCCAATCTAGCCTTGATGTTGTCCTTTGTCTTCCCCTTCACATCCATGACGGTGTTGAAAATGTTCTCAAACACGTTCTTTTCAATATGCATGACGTCAAGGTTATGGCGGAGAAGATTGGTCTTCCAATAAGGAAGCTCCCAAAATATACTTCGCTTCACCCAATTATGGGTCAAACCAAAACCAGGAAACTTCTGCTTACCTGATTGGAGACCAAACACAATTTCACCGTACTCTGACACAACATCAAACAATTCTTCACCAGAAAGACGCGGGGGTGCAACATCATTTTCAACTCTGCCAACAAAGAAATCCTTTCTGTTCTTTCTGTACCTGTGGTTATGTGGCAAGAAACGACGGTGACAGTCAAAAAAAGAAGCTTTACCCCCGTTTGTTAGCGTGAATGCCTTGTTGTTCTCCATACAGTATGGACATGCTAGCTTTCCATGCGTGCTCCAACCAGAAACCATTCCATAAGCTGGGAAATCATTGATAGTCCACATCAAAGCTGCTCTCATAACAAAATTATATTTCCTCAAGATGTCATAAGTCAAAGCTCCAGAGGACCACAACTACGTCAACTCATCAATCAACAGACGAAGACAAACATCTCTATTCCGCCCCGGATTGCTCGGACCTGGTATGACCATAGATATAAACATGAACTTCGGCCTCATACACATCCCTGATGGCAAGTTATAAACCGTCAGTATGACCAGCCAACAAGAATAAGAAGTAACAAATGACCCGAATGGGTTGAATCCGTCTGTACACAACCCAAGACGCACGTTCCTTGATTCAGCTTAAAAGTGAGGATGCACACTGTTAAAGTGTTTCCAGGCTTCACCGTCAAAAGGATGCACCATCACTCCATCAACCGCATGATGTGATTGGTGCCATGTCATGTGCTCAGCAGTCCTTGGTGACATGAATAACCTCTGCTGTCTAAGTGTGATTGAGAAGTATCTAAGTTTTTTATATGCCACGAGAGTCTTTCCTCTTCCAATTCTGGGTTTGTAATGGGAATGCCCACATGTCATGCTCTCGGTCAGCTCACCATTTTCAAAGTAATATAACATGCAGAAGTTAGGGCACATGTCAATTTTCTGGTATCCTAAACCGAGGGGTTTCATCATGGACTTGACAGCATAGAAGTTCTATTTCAGCCTATTCCCTTTAGGTAAAATGCTTCTCGCCCATTCAATAATCTTGTCATAACCGGCCTCACTCAACCCATGATCTGACTTGATGGTGAACACCTGTGCTACGACCGATAATTTACTGTTGTTTGTGCAGCCATCCCATAATGGCTCGTCAGAATCTTTCAACAGATCAAAAAACCTTGCTGCATTTGCATTAGGTTCTTCTTCTACGTTTGAAAATTCACTGACATTACCTTCACTCATTCTCATTGCATCCATAACCATATTCCTGTAAGGATTACTGTTCTCATTTCCAACTTCATGCATGTTGCTAGCACTAGGAGTTGACCCGACCACCCTTTCAACCATGCTCTCATTAGGAACAAATAGTTCTCCGTATGCATACCAACACAGGTAGTCCTGCATAAACCCTTTGGTTAGAAGATGCATCATTACAACATCTTGATGCAGAAACTTTAAATTTTTACACTTCCTGCATGGTCACCTAATACCGCCATCAGTAAAATTCCTCGGGATAGATGTTGCGAAATTAATAAAACCTTGAACACCGTTATAATAATCCATCATCTGCAATCATTGGGGTGAGTCCCGATACATCCATGAACGATCATCCATGACTTCTATTGAATCTCTATAGAAAATAAAAAAATATTGGTTTCCTATGTTAAATATTCATGCATTATTAATTATCCAACAAACTAAAAAAACACTTATGTTAAATATTCATCATCAATTATCAACTATATATCAACAATCAACTATCAACGTTCATACATACAAATTTATACATATATAAATTTATGAAAATCACAACTTCGCAATAAAATTGATAACAATTAAAACAGACTCGTTAAACAAGCTATTATCAACTATCAATTATTTATTTATATACTAAAAAAACAATAAAATTCACATTCAAAAGTTAAAACTAAAAAGGATAGATTTACTTACAAAAAATGATAAAATCCACAAGAATTAATGGATGTTGTGACCACGTACAAAAGTATAAGAAACTTGAGTGCTTGTGTTGAGAAGAGGGGAGAGTTGGGATGGGTGGTTGGCTGCAGTTTGGGAGGGGAGAGGTGGGATAGGGAAGAAAAAGGGGAAGAAAAAGGAGAAACAGAGGAAGAGAGTGTCGGTAGAGTTAATATGTACTGCCATTTTCCGACAGATTCACCGACAGCAATTTTCTGTCGGTGAATCCATCGGTTATTCCGCCCAAAAAAATCCACGTCATCACGCCGTTGCAACTTTCAAAAAAAGTTTCTCACCGTCGGCGATACCGCCGGTACTATTTGCAGATGGAATAATTCCGTCGAAGATACCGCCGGTATATACCGACGGAAGTAGTCCGTCGGCAAATACCGACGGTATCGCTGACAGAATTATTCCGTCGTTAGAAGTTTCCGACGAAAAAATTCCATCGGTAATTCCGTTGGTGTTATCCGATTTTCTGGTAGTGATAGCCTTCTTAATACATACAAGAAACTACAGAGTTTACAATTCTTTCTTTTTTTTTTATGTTTTTTTGCACTTAAAAGTCTTCTGGTTTCTTTCTCTCTAACTTATCTAATATTTTTGTATATGGTACAATTTATAAATAAGATGATTGTTGACTTTATCTTGTACTGTTTAAATATTTTTATTTAAAAAGTCATTTTATTACTTAGTTTTTATTTTATGATTTTTTTAATTAATGTGAATGTTTGGGTCAGTTTGCGTGCACCTCTTGAAGTTAACGACCATGTAAGAGCCCATTGACCGTGAGGGGACACAAACTTGTGACCATTAGAAAGCAAACTCAAAATCTGACCAATTGAGCTACCCTCAGGGTTATTTAATTTTTATTTTATTAGTTTTTTATTGTGTAGCCAAAATATTTATTTATAAATCTAAGTTGCACCCGGACGTAAGGATGCATATATATTGACTTGAATGTTTGAAGAGCAAGAAAACTGTCTCTATTCAGGATTTAAGGCAAATGCTGATTTTGTTTCTTCAAATGATCTGTTGAACTTGAATCTAAGATTATGTGCCTGCATTAATTGATCAATCTAGAATTAAAAAGGAAACGCAAAATGCAATCATGTTTGCAAAATGCCACTGTGGAATGTCAATTTCCTTCTGTAGCAGCTAAAAATATCACTTCGAAAATTTCCAGGCTCTGCGTCTGCTTTCTTTGACATGTTTAATTTGCTCACACATCTGCATGCATGCAACTATAATTATCTTGGATACGTTTTATCTCATTTTACTAGATATTGAACTTTTATATCACACAGAAACCACCCTGAGTTGTTTGTGTGATGTCACGGATAGCAAGTTGAAACAACGCAAGAAGCGTAAGTGTATGGCAAACAAATCTTTGTTTTGCAAAATTTTAAATAACAGTTTGAACTGACGTTCTGAATTGACCTTGCCTTTTTTGAACTTTGCATGAATCTCATGAACTTTTTAATATGCGCGGTTGGTACAACAGTTGAGAAAAAACAAATACCAAGAACTGTTACGTGATTCAAAAATATTTGAAGAGGATTCTAGTGTTTCTATTTGCATTTCTTAATGGAAATTGAAGAGATTTGATCACCAAATCTTTGTTTTGCTCTCATTTTTTTAAAACCAAATGACTGGAGAATACTTTTGTTTCAAGAATTCTGCAGTGGGTTTTCATGTCAGTAAATCGACGGAAAAGAAATCCACTAATTCAGCATGCATGAATGAATTGTATTTAATGTTCTTTTCAGGATATGGTAACTAGTACTTGTTGTCACCCAATAGTTGAACAAGTGGGCACTCCTATATATGGTTTCCTCCACCATACATGGTTAAATAAGAAAGTGGTGACGCCACACTTGAATTGTGATGATACTTCTGTTGAAGCAGTAGTAGTGTTCAGTGTGGAAGAGAGACTCACATATCAGAAAGAGATTTGTTGAGTTATTTTGCCAATAAACATGATTTCTACACACACTCACACAATTGTAATAAGATTCTAGTAATTATTTCTAGGAGTTTCGTAATTATTTCTTTTATATGCCTTTCAATTAAAAGAAGTAATATACTAGAAACCTTTCCTTCATACCCTATTGTTCTATGTTATTATTATTTTTAAATATTTCTAGTAAATACTCTATTATACTTTTTTAAACTTTAGGCCATACAACCACTCCCATGTTACAGATATGCATTCCCTTCACCTTCATTATACTTTTTTGTTTTTACATTATTTGTTTATTACATATTACTGAATTAAATATCAGAGACTTTCTCTATTTCTCTTATATATCAGAGACTTTCTCTATTTCTCAGGGAACTTGTTTTCCAAATGAACGTTTAGCCACTAGGTACAACCCATGAACTAGAGACCAACCCAGTTATATCACTATCCAAGGATGCAGCCATGGAAATACCTGTTTTTTTTCTGAATTGTTTTCAATACTTCATCAAATCTAAACCTGCTTGAATTGTTTATTTTAGTCTTACTAGATGCTTAGACAATTTTGGTGCAAACAAGGTTTAGCTACCCATCATTTCGCTCTTGATCTTTGGATTGTCATGGAAGACAAGCGACAACAATGTTGACAAAGTAATTAACAGCAATGAGATATACCTTAATCATTCATAAAAGTTAACTTCAATCTTCATTAAAAAAAAGGTTAACTTCAAGTTTGTCTATCTTCAATCGCAAATCTGTGTACATGTATACTTGCATACAAGGTTGTTAAAATCACATTTTAACTCGTAAAATCATACGATTTTACGAGTCAAAACATGCTTTGCGTGTTGAATCGTTTGAAAAAATCAAAAATTGGTGAAATCAGGTTGAAATCGGGTGAAATCGTTAAAATCGGGTGAAATCATAAAAAATCGCGATTTCAGAACCGATTTCGCGATTTCACCAAAATGCATGCACTGAAGCAAAATGTTCCCCCCATGCTCCAACTGTTTAGTGCCTATTGGCTGTGCAAATACACAATCACGCGGCATGACAAAGTCTTCACTCCAGTGAGTCATCGCGTAGAACAAATCTCCATCTCCTCCTTTTCACCAAACAAATCCCTAATCCCCTTCTCTAATTAACCAACCGGCAACCACAAAAGCGACAATGATCACGGTCACGGTCCAGTCTTCACTCCTTCTCTTTCCTCACTCCAGTCATCAGTCCAGTTTTCACTCCAGTCATCAGTGCTCACGGTTGCGGCTTCCTTTTCATCAACAGCGACGACGGCCAACGATCTCCTCAATAGCTCACGGCTTCCTCTTCAATCTTCATCAACAGTGGCACGCTGGCAACGATCTCCTTTCTTTCCCATCATCAACAGCTGACGGTTTTCTCTTCATCAACAGCAGCAGACGACATCGCTCCTCTTCACTGGCAGTCGTTCAGCCTTCATCATCAACGACTCCTTTTCACCGTAAGTTGATTTTGCCTTCAAAATATAAAACTGCAATAGTTGATTTTTCCCTATAATTGTATATTCCCCTGTAATTACAGATTTTGATTTTGCCCTATAATTGCATGTTGATTTTTAATTTGTATATTTATAATGTTTTTCTATCCCTTGAATTGAATTGAATTGAATTGATGGAATGAATTAAATGGAATTGATGGAATGATTTTGAATGTTATTTTCTGTCCATTTATACTGTGGAGTGTGGACTGTTGAATTGAATTGAATTAATTAGTTGTTGTTGCTTGTTGCTCTGTGTATGTGTGGTGTGGAATTTGGAATGATGAAATGATTTTAGGATGCCATTTCAGTATTATAGTTTTGTGAATTGTTATGTATAACAAAAAAGTAATTACAATCATAAAATGTTTGGATTGATTACAGGGCTGATTTGAGTTGATTCTTGAATTGTTAAACTTATGGCATCTAGAAAAAATTCTTTTAGTAATAGATTTGATATGGGATAACAACATGGTATGGATATTGATAAAAATTCTAGAAAAGTTCAGTGCAAGTCTTGAACTATATATGAATTTTTATTTGAAACATGTATTTTCAGGTGTTTGAACTATGTATGAATTTTTATTTAAAGCATGAATTTTTTGTTAATGTATTTTAAAATTCCTTATGATTTTACGATTCGAGTTTGTTTTGTATTTTCCGTGCCAGGTCAAAATTGTGATTTTAAGAACCTTGCTTGCATATATAGCATTGTTTCAACATATTAGTTTTGCAGTGGGGTCCAACCTATCTAGAGAAATCTTGGGCATGATTTGAAGGAGTTGAAATTAGTTATTTTCGTGTGCTAAACCAAGTCAACTAAATTTTCTTGCAATTTCTTTTAGCTTTCCTAGTCGTGATTAGGTGAACCACGAGAATCGGTCTGCACAAGTTACTCTTGCAACGGGTAATTCCTGGCAAACAATTTGGTCTTGCGTTCTTGGATTGCTCTCGATCGTCTGCTATCTACAAAAATTCAAAATAGATCAGGGAAGAGAAATAATGGTTACAATGTGTAAAAAAATATGTGCCCTGATGGGCATGGTGTCTTTTGTGCGAGAAATTGGCTTGTAATTAGTAGATCGCCAAGGAGTTTGAGTTAGAAGTGTTTGGTTGTAAACCCATCGAAGCAAGAAAATCAGTTTGTTTAGCATACTATCAGAAGGAAAGAAAAAAGAGCGTCTGACATCACACATCCTTCTGTTCAAATTATATGGTCCACCAGACAGGGAGACTTGGTTGAAGGTCCAAAATCCAAAATTTCGTGTTTAAGAGTAGATGACAGTTTACTAACTAAGTAAGGTGGAAAATGGGGTTAAAAGGTTACGAGTATGGAAAAGGACAATGTTTGTCTAATGGGAAAATGGTCAGTCTCAGCAGTTGGCAATTGATATTGACACTGAATTAAGCTGACAAATTAAATATGAGTTTGGGTTTGAAAGGAGCTAGCTTAAAGAAATCGGGAGCACCATTCTTCAGCAAATAAGAGCTAAAGTTCTATCCAATTTCAGAAGTACCCTGGATCTAGATGGCCGCCATCACTCGGCTTATCCAAGCCACATAGGAGGTATTGCCCCCAAGAATTTGTAAAAGCTTCCTGCTTTCCACCCATTTCGATGCCAAAATACAACCTTGATTTATATGTTATAATAGAAACGTTTATGAATAGCATATGAATTCAAATGCAAATTGCAGCAGAGGTTCGAATTCAAGGAAGACACCTTGAATTGATTTATTGTTCTTGCTATAGATGGTGCATAAAAGAAACATCTTAACATAATAATTTAAATTGTCAGGTGAGATCACAAGATATGATTTATATTATTTTCTAATGATAATCCTTTATGCTTGAAACTTATACAAACTTATACATAATACCTTATACTTAATTTTTATCAAATAAATAGGAGTAATAAGATTCGAACTCATGATCGCTTGATCATTAAAATTCTGATATTATATTAAAGAATCATCTCAACCTAATAACTTAAGCTATCAATAAAATTTCAAGATATAATTTATATTATTCTCTAACATAGTAAACAATAGGCCTAAGTTGAAAAGTTGCTTGCCCTTAAGGATTGAAGTAAAACTACCTCTAAAATGATTCAAATAAAAGTCATCCAAGATGCTTCGACTGTATATTGGCGTTCATTAAACTTAGTGCAGGCAGCCAAGATTTTAATTAGTGACTTGTGCTACTGGCCGTATGTACGTAATCATTTGCTTTATTAGTATTTCATATTGAGAACTTGTAAGATTCCTATACAAAGAGAATATGAAATATAGAACAAGGACAAAGGCTTCAACAAATGCCATCGAGGCAAATGATCCAAGCTTGTATAGAATGTCTTGTGTGTTACGAAAGGGAAAATTGGTGCAGATTAGGGGGGCGTTTGCTGCACCTACTTCTCTTCCAACGCACGCCGCCGCCCTCTTAGGCCAAATGGGTCACATCCTCCATTGCTCTCTTTCTGAACATAATTGTCTTGTCTCTCGCACTGAAGGTTTCATTTCATCTCCTATATTATTGGCAAATTTCTTTACATTTTATGCAACTTCTTTAGATTTTGTAGTTTACCTGCTTTAATCCGACTTGCTTGAGGTGTCACGCATAGGTAATCAGGTATCTATCATCTTTGACCTTTAGTGTTTGTGGCTAGTTGAGTTCACAAGTTTGAGAATTAGGTTTAAGAGTAAATTATAAAATTATTTTTTGTGTTTTTTTTTAATGATTTTGTAAGTTAGTAGTTCAGTTTTTTAAAATCTTAAGTTCATTCTTTAATCAAAGTTGACTGTTTTTTTTTTAAAAAAAATTATCCCTTTTAAATGCATTTATAATTTTTCTATCGAAGATAAGGTTAGAAGATTTGATTACAATATAATATATAAAAAAAATCAATTTCATAATTATAAGAAATTAAGGACCAAGTTACAATCAAATATGAAAATATAGGTATTTATTGTTAGGGTTTTTTGTTTAAAAAACACAAATGGATTAACTAATCAGTTCATTAAAAACACGAGGATACACGAGGATCAAAAAATAATTTACCCTAGGTTTTAATGGTACTAGGGAAAGAGAGTAAGGTTCAACTTAATTAAATTCTACTAAAAAAATATTGAAGGAAAATTCTTGTGAAATGATGCAAGATTCATTTACCTTAGGGACGAAGGAGGTTATGAACACTTAGATACAAATTTGTTAGAAGATGTGAAAAAACTAGCAAATAAATTTATGAACCATATCAATAGATCCAAACTAAAAAAATAAAAATGGTCATGCTAAATAATATATTTGATGAAAATAATTATCATTTTTAATCTGATTATTAGATCACACTAGGACTGAGAATTTACGGTTCAGTCCGGTTTTGAACCAAAATAAACAACCAAACTGAATTTTTTTAAATTTTTTTGAATCGAACCGAACCAATAACCGGTTCAAACCAATTAATTTCGGTTCGGTTCGATTCAGTTTTTTTCCCTTCCAAACTGGTTCAAACCGAAATTATTCCAACTTGTTCACAGTCCTAAAAAAATCCCTACATCGAAGAAGGCAACTAAAAATCTTCCTCGTTTGGGCATTTTGATGCTCTGTGCTCCGACCGCCCATAATTAAAACAAGAGCCTCCAAATCCAAAACTTTTGCTACACACAATAAAGAAAAGATGTCATGTTTGTTGGCTAAAACTTGTATGAACAAATATGTCCAAACCCTCAGCCACACAAGCCAGCAAAAGATAAGACACACAACAGGGGAAAAAAAAAGAGGGGAATGAAAGGAAAAAAAAATCCACCACTTGGCACTTGCCCACATCATGCATGCACCCCATAAAGCCTGTAACTTTAGGTTTACAGAGAGTAAAGGGAGGGGAGAAAAATCAAAGCAAAGATGAGTAAAGGAAATCAAAGCAGAGACTAGAGAGTAAAGGGAGAAAAATCAAAGTAGAGACTAGAGTGAGAGTAAAGGGAGAGATATACAGAGAAGGAAGTAAAGTGAGAGTAAAGAGAGGGAGAGATATGCAGAGAAAGGAGGGGGGGCTGATGGCTGAATGTGACATTAGGGTTAGAAAACATTGTATTTATAGTTGCTTTTTTTTAAGTGCTGGCTGGTTGAACCGGTTCGGTTCGGTTCGGTTCAATCAGTTTCAGACTTTAGAAACCAAAACCGAAACCGAACCGAACCGGAATTTTTTTGTGATTTTTTAATCTGTTAATTCAGTTTTTTTTTCAGTTCGGCTTTTTCGATTATTTTTTTCCTGTTTTCTCGATTTAATCGGTTTATCAGTTTTTTTGCTCACCCCTAGATCACACTCAAATTGTTTTAGGAGATTCTACAAGTCATATTCAATAGGGAGTTAGCTCGCTTTGTTAGATGAGTTCATGAATGCTTTAAGAAAACCTAGAAGATATTACTTTTTGTTAGTTCTATTATTTTCATATCTAATTTTGGATTTTCAACTTTAATTTTGATTTTTTTTTAATTTCTCTTATTTATATAGGGATTCTAATTTTTTTTTCTTTATAAACATTGGTGATCTTAAACCATAAAGGGTGTTTATCCTTTTTGATTAGCCATACAATTAGAGAATAATTATTTTGTAATAAAATTATAGATAGGGTTCTTATTTTAAACAATTTTTGTGAAATTGTCTTTAATATTCTTTTATTTCTATTTTGATTAGGTTAAGCTATGTTAGTTGGTATCATAATCAAATGATTCCTAATAATTGTTGTGTGTGCTATTGAATAATCATTGCAATAGGAGGTCATATATTAGAATGTCGTCATGTAGGAGGGGGATGATTTCTAGTGGAGGAAGTTTTTGCATAGGAATGAGACATTCATGAGCTAGTGATTAAGGACTTGTAAAGGCATGGTAAAAAATTAACTAATTGTTTGGCAAAGAAATACATGGAGGATTAAGAGGAGAGTGATCACAAATTCATATCTAGTTTTGAAAACCATTTTCTCATGGACTGGACCTGGCTTCCATTTTAGAAACATGAATAGAGAGCATGCAATCTCTTGATCGAGATGAATACCGTGAAGACTTCTATTTTCGAGTACAATTTATTAAGTTTATAGGTACCTTATAGGCCAAGTAGTTTGTTGATTGGTACCATAAAGTTAAGAGAATTTTTAAATTTTAATGATGTTTCAGTACAAATAAGAGTTAAGTTTATTATTATCAAAATAAAAGGGTGAGCTTCTATATGGTGGAAGAGATAAAAAAATACTCGAGAGATACAAGACAAATCTAAGATTAGTGACTGAGATAAGATGAAGAAAAAGAAGAAGGATTACTTCCTTCCCTTCAAGTACTCTCAAACCTTATACTAATGACACCACACATTGAGGTAAAGGGTGAGGTTTATGGATAAGTACACCAATGAGTTCTATTACTACTAACACAATCAAAGTTAATTATATTAAGAAACAAAGAACAAAGCAAGATAGAATTTCACAAAAAAAAAGTTCTTAAACAATAATCTTAACTGTACTTTTATTATTAAATAATTATTCTATAATTGTTTGTCTGATAAAAAAGGATAGCCACCTTCTAAATAAATGTAAAACCAGCATTTACAAGAAAAAAAATATGAATTCATAAACAGACAGGACAAATAAAACAAAATCTAAAATTAAGGCTAAAAATTTAAAATTAAATAGGAAAATAATAAAATTAACAAAAACAATATTTTCTAGAACTTGTAGAACAAGGACCGTAAAATCTTCTTGCAAAACTTGAATGTAATCCAATAGTCGCATCAAAAGTAATAGTTGTTTCTTTCAAACATGTCTTTTAGTACTCATTTAGGAGAGTGGTAGCTTCCACTTTCTGAAGCTTTTCAAAAGTGTGTTTGTCTTGAAAATGCATCAAATTAATGTTATTTTTAGTATTTCTTAATGATTTTGATTTGCTAATGTAAAAAATAAAAAGAATCTAAAAAAAATTATTTTATTGCATTTAAAAAAAAACAGTTTTGAAAAACTCCTTGTACCATAATACCAAACACTCTTTTGGTGCGATCATTCATCTTCTTGATCTTATTTATATATATATATATATATATATATAGACACACACATGACTTTTTTTATGTTCTAATAATCCATGTCTAAGTGTTCAGAACCTCTTGCATAACTAATACGAGCCATGTGATCAAGTGGTCATGTAAGCTACATACAAACGATACAACTCTCGAAAGCCAAAAAATTAGATTTGGAAGTGTGATACAAAGATTACCTTAAATCTAAGCACTAACACTATTTGAATTTGAAACCCCCATCCAATAAATAGCAATTCACAAATGAGAAGTATATGATGATACCACGAAGATTGTTGTTCTTCGACAAGTCAAATTTGTTCTCTATCCTAACAAAGAAAATGTGTTATAACACGCAAAACACAAGTTTATTTTATAAATCTAAGGTTGAAAGCTTAAAACCTAAGTACAATATAAATAACCATATTTATAATAGCTGAAAAACATCTTAAACAATTCTGAAAAAAAAATTATAAATAAAATAAGAAAAATAATCCTAAATCAACAAGGAAACTAATATAAATCAAGCACAGTAGCTTCTAGACCCTTATTGTCAGGCCTTCCTAATGTTGGATTGATCTAAAAATTTAATACGAAATAAAACAGGACCTCTAGAAACATCTGGTAACATTTGTTTTACCAAACTTGATTATCATCTTCAAGGTTTGTTTACATGTATCATTTGTAAATATATCCTCACAATTCCCTGGTAAGATTTCCTGGCATAATTTTAGGAATTGTATTATTTATGTGTGGGTTGTGTTACCATGTGATTACAAAGTTCTTATAATCAATGCTCAACCAAACCTGATTATTCATTTCTTTTTAGGAAGTTATCATCTTTGTTGTGGGTTGCATGACCATAAGTTTTACATCAATTGGTATCGGAGGTAGGCTTTTTGAATCAGGTTATATCTTTCATCCTCGTGATCACGTGGTCATGAGGTTCACATCTTCAAGATTGAACCAAACCAAATCTAAATCTGACCTTACCTAAATCATATTATTTCCTCTATCTTTAAGATGGTATGTTCTTGAATCACCAATAGGTGTAATAGACAATTCTTTAGCCTTTTGTTGAAGCCTTCGGAGTTCTTTTCATGCCTGTATTTGCCTTCAACAATATTATATGACAAGTAGTAGCTGATAATAATTTCAAATAAGCACACCTTTCCATCCACTTATGTATATATTTTTGAATGATAACCACTACTGCTATTTCTCATTTTTCACCCTTAAAATGCTGAACTGAAGCTCTCCATTCTTCATGTTTTTTATTTATTTCTTTATAAACTTTTGCAATTCATTTAACCTCACGCTTTTTATCTAACATCATAAAAGCATTATGATCATAAATATTTGAAACTCATAACCTCAATTTCTCTCCCTCACTCATTGAATTTCCTCCGATCAGCCCTACGTTGAACTCCACCATTTTGTTGTCTCATCAAAATCATCTCATCTTTTAGATCCTTCGTCACCCTAGTCAGTAGCTCAAGTTGTTTGGCGAAAGCTTGCATCTAGAAGGTATTATCCGTTTTTGATTTCATGAACTTGTTATTTTCAGACACCTTTGAATCTGCAAAAAATTATTAGTAACAAGAAAAATATACCTTGCAACTCTTGTGTTTCACACAATTCAAGACTTTTCACTTAATTGTTCTCACTACACCTTCTACCTCTCAGCTCACCTTTTTGCAAGTCTTTCAGAATTGAAACTCAATGTACCAAACTCAATGGATATTATAACTCAATCAAATATATATGAAGTGACTTAAGAATCAATAAGATGCTAAAAACAAGCAAAACAAAACTATAATTATGATTTCATGAGTAGCGAAACGAATTTGTATGAAATATATATGATAAGAAGACTCAAAATAAAACAGAAGAAAAAATTAATGAAAACACTTATTTGACTCCTAAATAATCTAGATATAATAGAAATAAACTGAATAGGTCAAAACAAATAACAAACACATTTTTGTAACTTGCACGAATCTGACCTGTTACGTCAAGTCATGAAAACGTGATAACCCTATAGAAAGCAAATCAAAACAAATTATGAAGCTCAATTTCCAATAAATTCAATGTTGAAGGATGCAATTGGAAACAAAATCAATTAAAAAGAACAAAAAAAAAAGACTCGATTCAACCCGGGTTAACTTATCAAACCCGTGACCTAAGTCATGAGATCAAGATAACCCAATAGAAAGCAAATTAAAGTAAATTATGAAGTCCAATTCCTGATTAATCTTATATTGAAGGATGTATCTAAAACTGTAAAATCAATAACAAAAATAACATTAAAAAACAACTCGAGTCAACCAAGGTTAACCTGTCAAACCTATAACTTGAGCTATGTAATGGGGAAAACGTCATAGAAAGTAAGACAAAACAAATCATATAGTTTAATTTCTAATCAACCAAATATTTAGGCATAAAATTCAAGGAGAAAAAAGTCAATTAAAAAAAGAAAGAAAAAAACTCGAGCCAATCAAGTTAACTAATCAAACTTGCAGTCTAGGTTATGAGATTGGGATAACTTCATAAGAAGTATATTGAAAAGAATTATGAATCTCAATCCCTAATAAATATAATATTAAATGATGGAATTGAAATTTTAAAAAATAAAACATAGATTAGAAAAAAAATAAAAAAACAAAGAAAGGGAAAAAAAAACTTTTTAAATGAATAGTATTTTATAAAGAGAGGTACAATAAAATCACCTCCTCTTTTATTTTATTTTTTTTGTTAATACTAATACTAATTTTATTAATATAAAACAAGAATACACAAATACACATAATAAAGCTTTATTCTCACACCAGACCTAACTAAAATAAGAAAATAGAAATTGCTATTTGAGAGAGTATTTGATAACACCAACACATATTTTTCCTGACAACATCGTCATTTCAATAATATGAATGAAAAAAATTATGAACTTTCTGAATTCAAATTTCTTTTATTAATTGGAACTGGTTGTTTATCAATTACACAGATAGATTTGATCCATGATATACCAATAAAAAACTAATATGATCTGAAACTACAAGGGAAAAGAGATGCTCGAATCTTACTCTCTTTTTTTGGATTTTTTTGAAAGAAAGAAAAGAGGAAAGAAGGCACAAACATTGTGAGTGAATATAATAGGACTTACTCTTCTAGGGCAATGCAAAACATAATTCCAAAATCGGAATGGTGCTTTGCATTGCCCTAAAATAGTAAGTCTTGTTTCCACAATATGTCTATGATGACGTTCTACTATGCCATGTTGTTTATGAGTGTGAGGAAAAATCAGATGATGTCGAATACCAATAGTCTTAAAAAAAAGTGCACAGTTTGTGGTATTTACCTCTCCAATCAGTTTGAACAAATTTTATTTTTAATGAAAATTGACGCTCAACGAAAGTCTGGAATTGGTGAAAGACAGAATAAACATCAGACTTGGCAACAAGAGGATAATACCATATATATTTTATGTACGCATCAATAAAGATAAAAAAAAAATAACGATAGCCATCCAAAGAAAAATGGAGAGCAGGACCTCATACATCACTAAAAATTAATTCAAGTGGAGCAGATGTTTTGTGACCCGTAGGTCCTAAAGACAAATGCGATGATTTTCCTAATGGAAAACTTTGATATTAAAGATTAAGACATTTGTTGTTACAAATAATATTATTTTTGAAGACTAAGAATTGAAAAATACGAGAGGTAGGATAGCCTAGTTGACGATGCCATAAATCAGCAGAAGCAGAAATACAAGGAGACCAATAGGCTTGAGGAACTAACGTGACAGAAGACTTGGACAAAGCATAGAGAACGTCTTGACTCTGAGCTGAGAGAAGGACTTTATTGGTGTGGAGATCCTTGATATAAAACACAAAATGGTGAAATTCAAAATAAACATTGTTATCAAGACAAAAATTTTGAACAGAAAGCAAACGTTTCCTGATGGCATGAACATGAAGAACATTAGAAAAGGTGAAAGAACGAAGATGTATATATATTTTTGTATAATCAATATGAGATATGGGGATTCCTTTACCATCACCAACATGCAAATTATCATTACCAAGATATGTTTCTAAGGCAGCCAAACCTACAAGGTCAGGAGAAACGTGTTGATTTACACCAGTGTTTGGAAACCAGGCGGTAGTACCGGTTAAGGAAATATTACGTAGTGCTAGATTTGCACAAGGCTACTGTCCATAGCCTCGATGTTGGAGTTGAGGGCAGTAAGGGGCTATATGGCAGAAAGTTTGGCACAACTGGCAGCGTGGATTCTGCCCTCTGCTGTGCTGCCAATTGCCCTGCCTGCCGCTATCACCGTTGAAGGAGTGAGGAAGGCTGCAGAAATTAGGTCTAGACGCAACAGACCTGTGCCCTCTATTGTTGAACTGGTTGGGACGCCATCCTCCATGAAAACAGCATCTGCTGTGGCCAAAATTTCCAGGAGACTGGCGGTGAGAAATGAAGGCTGTAGGAGGGGTGTTGGGCGTGGGCAGTAGAGGTGTATTGATGACAGCAGACCTCATGGATGATAGGGATATTTTATGAAGGAATTCATGTGTTAGAAGATGACTATGAATATCAGCATACAAGAGAGGCTCTGCTTTGGTTACAAGACTTGTTACTAAGTCCTTAAACTCTTCTTGAAGGCCATGAAACACATATAAATTGAAATCCTCCAACGATACCGACCGACCAATAGCGGCTAATTCATCAAATAAGGCCTTACCATTTTGTATAAACTAAGTTACCGACTCATCACCTTGTCGAAGATCTTGAAGGGAGCCATAAAGTTGCATAATACACGAATTGGATGTGGAAGCTAGAGCTTGCTCAAGTGTGTGCCAAACAGAACTTGAAATTTGGTAGTCAATAACAAGATGGAGAACTTCTATGGAGAGTGAAGAAAACAGAGCACTTAGAATGAGTTGGCTTATTGTTTCCAACGAAGAAATAACTGATTTACCTGAAGAGAGGTACCATCGGCAGCAAGAACATGTGGAGAGGGACAAGAGTTTGAACCATTAACAAAGCTGAAAATTCCTTGGCCTAGGAGATACAGCTTCATCTGCATTCGCCAATATAGATAATTGGTGTTTGTGAACTTGAGAGAGATGACTTGGTGAGTATGGGAGAGGGAGACAATGCTGGCGGCAGAATCTGCAGTAACAACAGCAGAAGAAGAAGGCTGCAGCAGAGGAGAATTGATTAGGTTGAAGAAGGTGTGGCCACCATCTAGGTAGTGGCCACGACAGAACAGGGGAATTAGAGGAGGCAGGGGCAACGACAGAAGAGGAAGTTGGCACCGCCAGTGCTGCAAAGAGGGAGGCTGCTTGCGGCTGGGATGATAAGTCCATAACAAAGAGAGAAGAGAAAGTGTTTTAATTTGTTTAGGGCTCTGATACCAAGTTGAGAATAATAGAATGGCTTAGGTCATGCCCTAACCAACCTTTCCTATTTATATATATGTGGCAGAACACGATAGTAACCATATGGATTACAACATTAAAATAGTCCTACATTAATTTTCTATTCAGATATATACATGCTATACATTCTATATATATATATATATATATATATATATATATATATATATATATTCTAAATCGTGAAGAATGTTTATACACGTTACCTGTTCTAAGAAAATAAAGTAATTTATATAAAAATTTTAAAGAAAAAAAACTTTGGAATAATTAATACATCCAGAATCACAATTAATTTTAAAAAAGTGTTTGAATTTATCTCCAACCATTTATTCCAAATCATTTTAAATGGAAAATATTAATTCGAACATTCATGAAAAAAAATCTATGTAAAGATGAATCAATTGTTGTAAATATCATAAAAGAGTATCCCAAACATTTAAATTACCGTTTAAATTTATGAATAAACCCTAAAAATAGTGACATAACAATAGTTAAGAAGCATTAAAATTGCATTGGCTATCAATAAACTAACCAATATTTTTTTAAAACAAAAAAAAAAAAACGAAGCATATTCTTTTTCACAAAAAACCAAAGTTGGTCTCCGTTTGCTATTTCGGGAATTACGTGACCGGATCTCTCAAAAGACAGTGTTGGAGTACTTGCATGAAAGACATTTTGTAGACATGTGAGATTTTGATCTGCTTCTACTGCTGCAATCTAAGAACAGATTCCTCCATGCATCACGTGAAAGCTTGTGCCGCACAACATTTTTATTTTCCATGTAGTATTAACTGGTCAGCAACGATTCCTGGAAGTTTAGCTGAGCGTGATGCGTATCCACGTTATCATCAGAGTTTGAATTCTAAGGGAGATTGTGAAAAAAAGGTTTTATTTTGATAGATTTAACTAGCTAGGGAAGACTTAATTTGTCTTGAAGCAAGAAAATTTACAGGAGAACAGTTTTTTTTATTTTTTAACACAGAGATATCTATCAGCAGGAAAGTGAGGAAACCCCCAATTATGAGATATCTATCGGCAGGAAAGTGAGGAAACCCTCAATTATAACAGACACCCAAAATGTTTTTATTTAAATGCTGGTATCCCTTAGGTTCAATGGGTTCTACGGGCATTCAAATAACGTGTCTAGATGTGGGATATGTCACAATCTCAGTCAACCTAACA
>Ga0325405_1002623_pt1 | contig 18498 bp, 16 predicted proteins | sample PopdelMetagenome_21_FD_205663 | JGI IMG/M metagenome (GOLD analysis project Ga0325405, IMG submission 205663) | Populus deltoides microbial communities from Bellville, Georgia, United States - Xylem-Control-R2 | ecosystem: Host-associated > Plants > Phyllosphere > Stem > Wood/Secondary xylem...
AATACAGATGACAATCGTAGATTGGATGCTAAGTTTTGTTAACCCAATAAACTCTTTATTGGGGAAATCTTTCCCTTAAGTTGATTGATCATTCTTGGTAATGAGAAAGATAGTTGCTTGAGCGCAGAATTCATCATGGGCACGTATGACTAAACCCTAGAAAGTTCAGCGAAGCCATTCCCCATCCCCACTTCTACTCTAGACAAGTAGATTACGGAAAAACTTAGTGATGGCAGCATCAACTTAGCCAAATTTACACACTTTTCAAGGTCTGACGGCGAGCATATCAAGATTCGACATGTATTCGTCCTATAAAAACACAAAAACCTATTTTCTACACCCAATTCAAACCCTAGCTAGAGCCCCATATGGGGATATATTGTTACGAAATATATAAACATGTACGATTGCTCAAAATCCTCGATCTCCCCAACTCTTTATAATAACCTTAATTATTCGTATAAACTAACAACACATGCAATGAACCATGTGATGCCATTAATTCATCTCATAATATTATAAGATCAGTAATATGAGAAACATTAGTGTATGGCACATCGATAAAATAATGAATAATATTTACGTGCCTCCAATGTTTCGTGACCTTGTAAGCAGCCTCAATATCTACAATGATCGTGTTGAAAAGTGTGAATCCTATATATTTAAAGTTTTTACTCTTACAAACCCTCGTGTAGAATCCTGAGTACGCAAGGCGGGATCATGCATGTAATTAATTAACCATGCACATATATGCAAGAGTCAAGACGCTAAATTTATCGTTTTTAATTTTCAAGTTTTCTTCTAAAAATTAAAGGGCAAAGGGGAGAAGACTCTTGGACGTTGTTCTTGTCCAATATAGATGCAAAAGAGAAATTAGAAAATATATAAATTAGAGACTATCAAAGATAATATATATATATATTAGGAGAGATCACTTGTGAGTATTTTATTTGCTTAATTTTTCTTGAAAACCATCAAGAAATCCGTTGCTGCCGCAATCTGAGCCACTTGTTCTAGACCTCCATGATGGAAATATTGTTTTTCATGATTACCAGCCTTGATTAATTTTCTTTTGCAAATGACAAGCTCGTATTAGATGACATTAAAGAAAATGATGGCTATATAATTAGTAAAGTTGTGCACTAAAGTCAACAAATATTGATTTAATTTGTGATTAATAAGTGCAGCATTAAAAAGAATGTATACTTTGATTTAATCAGGAAATAATTTGCTATTAATTCTGAGATATGGATCAGGCATACGTACACAAATCATGAATGCATGGAGATTATGCTAGCTAGGAGATCCTTTCGTCTCAGTCTCTCGTATCTCAAGCCATACCTCAAAAGCAATATTGAACAAGAACACCTACGCATCGTTTCTCTCCTTTTCTTTTCTCTATAAATTCACGAGAAACATCATTACCTTCCATACCTATAATCATCCATAGCAATATTCTTTTGTACCCTTCAGATTATCAATCCTCTTTCTTAAAAAAAGAAGAAATATACATATAATTATGGCCTTACGAGGAGCACTAATTGTGTACTCATTCTTCACGATCTTCGTCTCCATTATTTCACCCTATAATTGTTTGCAAGAGGACCCACTTAATAATTATCTTGAAGAAGAAGCATCAGCCTATGATTCTCGAGCTTACCCTTCGCACTATAGCACGATTAGTGAGGATGGCGAGTTTAAGAACTTAGTCAAGCTGAGAAGTGATGTTTTAATTAGTATGCAAGCGTTTAGCAAAGTGGGTGGCAAATCAACTTCAGTAAGAACAGTTAATGTAAAGGATTTTGGAGCTATAGCTGTTGGAGGAGATGACACAGAGGTACATATTTTCTTTCTGACAGGCAGTATCATCGAACCTTTCATCATGACCACAAAACACGATTAATAATAATGCATTTACATTACTATAGCATGCTTTTATATACTCATATTCTATATTCTATAGTAAGCATATAATATACAGTTTTACACGGATATAAACAGTACAAAAAATAAAATAATATCAAGTAACACAGAATTATGTGGAATAGAATTAATATATAAAAATATTAATTTAAAATTCTATTACCAAATATATATTTTTTCTTCAATTATTTTGTATCTCTAAAAAGTTTACAATCCCTTAAATAAATTAAAAAAACCTACCTGATAAGATAGGAAACTATTTTAATTTAGAAAAAAAAACAATAAAAACCCTAAACAAACTAGAAAATTCAAAAATAAAGATAAAAAATAACAAAACTGATCTAAACAACACTTTTTAAACCTAATTTGTAAGCTTTCCGGACCTTGACTTGTTATAATCAGATGACCCTTATAGAAATAACAGGTAGAATCTATGATTAAATTTGAGTATCATCTAAATTTTTAATTTAAAAAATAGATTTATTTTTATCAATTTAATCATTTTACCTGAGCTTGATCTCTTTTTAGGCTTAGCTTTATCTTTTTTATCCATAAATATCCTATATACATAGCTCAGTTATGACAGGTGAATAATCAAAACAGCCTACATCATATACTGTACTTAATTACATTAATTAAGATTTGAACTGATTAAGCCTTCAGTGTGAAAAAACATGGGGAATTCATGCCATATATTCTTATATATCCAATGATCAACGCCTTAATTTGTAGATAAATATTTTTAGCAGTCATCAATTATTTGATTTTTAAATCTTTAATTTAGTGACAAGAACAGGACGCTCTTGTAATTTCTTAGCAATCCCAGTCTCTTGCCATTTCTTTTTCAAGACCCTTAATTAAATTTTTTTTTTAGAATGCTTAATTCCTCTCTTGCTTTGTAGAAATTTTGCATACCTTCTACTATATTTCTTGCAAGTAATTAATAGTTAATAACTTAATTCTCTCAGACAATTGAAAAGGCTTGGAAGGAAGCTTGTTCTTCCTCTGAAGGAGCTATTGTTGTTGTGCCCCACTATACATATCGTCTTAAGCCGATTACATTCCAGGGTCCTTGCAAATCTAATATCACATTACAGGTGAGTTTAACTACATATATAGATTTAAACGCATAAATATTTTTGGAGAGATAGATCATGCTATTTGCACGAGATAAATATTTGGCCATTTTTGAGAAAAATGATCTCAGGTAAACGGAGTCATTGAAGCATCTGATGATCTATCGGACTACAAAGAAGATGGCAGACATTGGCTTGTCTTTGATAGTATTCTGAATCTGCAAGTTGAAGGTGGTGGAATTATTGATGGAAACGGGAAGATATGGTGGCAAAACTCATGCAAAGTCGATAAAAATCTTGTAAGTCATGTATATAAACTCTGTATTTCTTACTGTTAATCTTAGGAGTAATTGACTTTCATCTTCTAATTTTTCTGCTGAACAAGAGAAGCTGATCATTTTGCTTTCTTTCATGATTTTTGCAGCCTTGCAAAGATGCGCCTACGGTATTTATGCTCTTAGTCTGAAAAGTTTAGCAATTTTTTCTCTGGTTCTCATCTTGCGAAGCTACAAAATCATCATTTTGGGAAACCATGTATGCTTTGCAGGCAATAACCTTCTATGAATGCCAGAATTTGGTTGTGAAGAACCTCAAAATCCAAAATGCACAACAAATGCATGTTTCTTTCGAGAAAAGCAATGGTGTTCAAGTCTCCAACCTCACAGTAACCTCACCTGAGGGAAGTCCTAACACTGATGGAATCCATGTCGCAGGCACCCAAAACATTCAGATTACTGATTCAGACATAGGAACAGGTATATATATCCACGTATTTATTGCCCACCTCTTCAGCTTCATACAATTTTTATTATGACTGTCATGTGCAATCACTTTGGTTAATGAAGGTGATGATTGTATCTCCATTGTAAGTGGATCCCAAAATGTTCAAGCCTCGGACATAACTTGTGGACCAGGTCATGGAATCAGGTCTGAAATAGCAAACATCAAACTCTAACCTCCTTTGAACTGACACTTCTTCTCTCATATGAATTGCTTGTTTCCTTAGCTACTATGAGTTTCTGTAAGCATTAACTAATATTGCTCTTTCAATTTCCTTTCTGTGCACAGTATTGGAAGCTTGGGAGTTCATAATTCAGAAGACTACGTTTCAGGAGTTACTGTCAATGGTGCCAAGTTTTCTGGTACCACAAATGGTGTTAGGATCAAAACATGGCAGGTAATGTTTACTAATATCCTTCATTTCATCAACAATATTTATGTGCATTATATATCATTTAATCAAGATTTAAGCCCAATTGTGATCTTAATTAATATGCAGGGAGGGTCTGGAAGTGCACGCAACATCGAGTTTCTGAATATTGAAATGAACAATGTCACCAACCCCATTATAATAGATCAAAACTACTGTGACCAAGATGAACCATGCGAAGAACAGGTGAAGAACTTTATCCCACAGGACCTTAACAACAATTAGCATTTAAAAGCAGTGCCCATCCCCCTTAATCTAGTTGTTAAAACGTTTTCTTGATTATGGCATGCAGAGGTCAGCAGTCCAAGTGAAAAATGTGGTGTACAAGAACATAAAGGGGACTGGTGCTTCTGAGGTGGCTATCAAATTTGATTGCAGCAAGACTTATCCATGCGAAGGGATTCTGATGCACGATGTTAATCTTGAAAGAGAAGGAGCGGGAACAGCCATAGCTTCGTGCAACAATGTCAAATTAGCTGAATTGGGAGTTGTTTCTCCAAAATGTCCTTGATGGACCAAAAAAAACTTAGAACAAGGTAAGCAAAAGTTTCCCAGAGCATCATCTTTGTTCTGTGATTAGAGAACTGAGTTTTTCAAGTGGTTACCTGACATTAGCATTTTGTTTTGTTTTAATTTTCTCAGGTTTCAATAGGACCGCATGGATTATTTATTAATTATACGTAGTCAATCATAATTAATCAATGGTTGTATACATTACCAATAAAAGTTCAATGTCATTGTATATGATTGATGACATAATTAGAAAAAATTCAAAGTTATATAAACCCTAAAATTACAACTGAATTGAAAAGAGCATTTTGATTTGATAAATTTCGAATGTCAATAATTCTTATGCCAATAGCATACAAAAATGTTTAAATGGTAAGTTAAAATGATTTAACTAATAAAACTTAAATTAAATAAAATTAATCTAATTGAGAAAGAAATCCTAAACTAAAACAACCAGTAAAATAAAATAAAAAATTTCAAAACAACAACTTCCACACGTAATTTGGATATAAAAAACAACCTTGCATGTTAAACATGCTTGTAAAATTCTAACTCGTTTAAAAATTAAAATAAAAAATCATCAATATTTCTTATATGTTTTTTTTAATTTTATAAGTAAAGGTCTATTGTTCACATGTTTTTCATAGTATTTTTTTATATTTGATATAATTTTTGAATTATATTTTTTTACTTTAACTCATAATTCAAATTTTGTTTTTCATAAATAAGTTGCGATAAAAATAAGTTACAATAATTTTAATTTATTAACATGTTTGGTAAAAATAACTTAAAAATAACTTAAAACGATGTTTTTGAAGAAATAAAGGTATATAAGTTATAATCCATAAACAAAAGGTTAAAAAATTTATTTTTGATTAAATCAAAATTTTGACTTAATTTTATAACAAGCTTTTAATTTAAACAAAAAATATTTCTAACCAAATATACTTGTAACTTTTCTTTAAGTTAAAAATAAATAAAAAAAAAACAATTTACAAAAATCATCCCAAAGTATATATATCTAAAGCTATAAAAAAAGTTGTATACATGCTTACCCAAACACAAAAATTCCTTTCCTATCTCATTTATTTAATGAATAGGTGTCATTCAAAAAATTTAAAGTTGAAATAAAAAACTATTTTTATCCAAAATAAAAATATTATTATTATTTTTAATTGATCCTTGATTTGATTTTTTTTTTCATTATGTATCTATCTCTCTTCAAAATAAATTTAATTTTTTTTTTTGATAGCCTAACATTTTAGAAAAGTGAATAGTGAAATATATGGGCAAGGCTAACTTTATTCATTGGATCATCTCATATCAATTATTTGCCCTAATCCGTTATAATTATTATTATTTTCGAACAGCGAGGCTGGCCCCTTGAGGGGAAAAAACACAGGTTTAAAAAAGGCCAGTCTCAAAAAAGAAAAATAAATCCAGGGCATTAAATTGACCATTTAATCCCTTAGTAAACGTCACTACTTCGGTCAAGTCCTCGCAGTAAAAAAATCCAATTGATGTAACAGTTACTGCCAGCTCATCATTCTCATGTCAAACCCCACCATTCTCACACACTCCAAGCGTTTATGTAGAGTCAATACTCTCCATATCTCATTCCAAAACTCGTGGCATATGAGTAAATTCACACACAAAGCAGCTCCTAAACGCGAGTATATTAATTGTTATACTCTCGGGCGTAGTCCATTCAGAAGAGTTACTTGCATTTGTTTGGATCTTGTCTCACTGCACAGAAGAGAAAGGGACCGCTCGCAGGAACCGGATGATTAAAACATCCAATCATATTTTGCCACGTCAAAACTCATGCTTACGTGGCAAGATCTGATCGTAGAAAAGAACTGTAACAGAAGTATCTCCAAACTTGCACTTCAAGTTCCACTTATACATTGACATAAAATTCAGATACACATTTTCCTTTTTTTGGCAGCCTTTTTTTTTTAATCGTCTCTGAATATTTTATAAAATGAAAACAAAATAAAAGGGAATGGGAATGGAGTGAGATAATGGAAACAGACACTGTGGATCTGTCGGTCAGTGTCGGTGAGGGACTTAAAGCTTTTATAGTCTAGTAGGCTTTATTTTTGTGTGGCATCATCGGAACTCCGTTGGTTCATCAATGGAGGGTTGCCTTTAAAAATAGCTGCTTTAAAGATTTTGTGAACTGGGGATTGAGCATTTTGCTTGATTGCTTGAAGGGGCAGTAATGGATTTAGAAGAAGATGCTACTGGGGTTAGTAACATTTTGATAACTTTGCTTGTTATTATTGGGATTGATAGATAGAGAGTAGACACTCAATTGATTGGATTGTTGTATGAAGGGTGTGGAATTTGTACAAATGCATTGCTGCATGCTTTCTGGTGAATTGTGTTATGTGTTTTTTTTATTGGGGGGTTGGAAGCTTTGTTCTCTATTCCATCATGTTTGGATCCTTGAAAGAAAATGACAGGAAAAGTGGAAATGGGATTTTGTTCCTGTTCTTGTTTACTTTAATATATGATTGTAGATGAAACCATTTCATTGCATTTTATATTCCTTCTGCTTAGCGTTTTCAGATCCGAAGGGGATTGAAGGGGATTTAATGTCTGACTTGTTTATGAGATAGTTTTGGTTAAGTGTAGATCATGATGCTTTATTCTAGATGCCAACAGCTGAACTTTCGCTGGTGTGATAATCCAAATCTGTATGTTTGATTGTCAGCAGTTCTTTGTTTCTCTCTTTTGTTCGTCGGAGAATCTGTTTGTTTGCTGAGTTTAGAATCAAGGAAGATATCTCTCTCCTTTGAATCTAATACATTTGAACTACTCGGAAATTGTGCTATCTTAGAGATTTGCGGTAGTGATTATGAAATCTGTTCCTGGGTCTTCTTATCTATGAATTTACTTTGGCTTTGGGTGTTTTGCTTGTTGTTCAGCCAAAAAAAATCCAGGTGTGCCAGATCTGCAGTGATGATATTGGCAAGACTGTAGATGGAGAGCCCTTTGTTGCTTGCCATGTATGTTCATTTCCAGTTTGCCGTCCATGTTATGAGTATGAGAGGAAGGATGGTAACCAGTCTTGTCCTCAATGCAAGACCAAATACAAGAGGCATAAAGGTTAATCCAACACCATTTGTTGCTGCTTTTACAATTTATGCATGCGTACGTAGATAATGTGTCAGTGACACATTTTGGTTTCTCATCAGGGAGCCCTCCAATTCAAGGTGAAGATGCCAATTCTGATGAAGTAGAAAACAAGTCAAATCATCATACATCAGGTGTTCAAGATGAGAAACAAAAGATAGAGCGTATGATGGCTTGGGATTCGAGTTCTGGTCGAAAAGAGCATCTTGCAACTACAAACTATGACAGAGATGTTTCTCTTAACCATATTCCTTATCTAGCTGGTAGACGCTCGGTAGGTGATGGAGCAATTCGTCGCTTCTAGTTTCTCTTCTCTCTTTAACATCGACAATGGTTGCTGATAATATTTATATTTCAGGTTTCTGGGGATCTTTCAGCTGCATCTCCTGAGCGTTACTCATTGGCTTCTCCTGAAAGTGGCATCAGAGGTATGGATGTATATCTACTAAAATAAATATCGTTTAGTTCAGATTTTAATGTCAGTATTGGACTTTCTGCAGCTACTATGAGGGATCCAACAAGGGATTCTGGATCACTGGGGTTTGGCAATGTAGCCTGGAGAGAGAGGATTGATGGTTGGAAGATGAAGCCTGAGAAGAATACTGCTCCAATGAGTGTTAGTAATGCACCATCTGAAGGCAGGGGTGGTGGAGATTTTGATGCCAGCACAGATGTGCTCATGGATGATTCTTTACTGTAAGTGCCTGAAGCAGAGTGTGAAACTGGCTCTTTAAAGCAGATTGTCCGTTTATCATCTGCCTAACAGCATTCACATATTACCTATATGAAACTGTGGCTTTTCCTCCCTCTCCTCCACCGGTTTTTCCTCTATGGCTTTCTCCCTTTTAGCTTTGCAAATCCATGATTTTAATTCAGTTGATATCTGTATTTTATTTTTTCGTCATTGTTTTCTTGTATTGATCCCATGGTTGTAATGCAGAAATGATGAAGCCCGCCAGCCCCTCTCAAGGAAGGTTTCAATTCCTTCCTCTAGGATTAACCCTTACAGGATGGTCATAGTTTTGCGGCTTGTTGTCCTTTGCATTTTCTTACACTACCGTCTAACAAATCCAGTGAGGGATGCTTATGCTTTGTGGTTAATATCTGTTATCTGTGAGATATGGTTTGCAATATCATGGATATTGGATCAATTCCCTAAATGGCTTCCAGTGAATCGTGAGACATATCTTGACAGGCTATCTCTCAGGTAGTTTTTCTTTTTTCCTACAATCTACATTAATGTTGTTAAATTTTGCTTATATCCTTACGAAGATGTAACTTCTGAAGTTTTCAATACCTCACAGATATGAGAAAGAAGGAGAGCCGTCTCAATTGGCTGCTGTTGACATTTTTGTCAGTACAGTCGATCCTTTAAAGGAACCTCCACTGGTCACAGCCAATACTGTGCTATCTATTCTTGCAGTAGATTACCCAGTCGACAAAGTCTCTTGCTATGTTTCAGATGATGGAGCTGCTATGTTGACATTTGAAGCCATATCTGAAACGTCTGAATTTGCTAGAAAATGGGTTCCTTTCTGCAAGAAATATGATATTGAGCCGCGAGCTCCAGAATGGTACTTCGCTCAAAAGATTGACTACTTAAAAGACAAGGTTCATCCAGCATTTGTTAAAGAACGCAGAGCTATGAAAGTAGGAAATTGAGGTTCTATTGAATGATTTTGTTACTCATAAACTTAGCATGTATATTACTTGTCTTACTCCTAATAACTTTCTTGCAGAGAGAATATGAAGAGTTTAAAGTTCGTGTCAATGGGTTTGTTTCAAAGGCACAAAAGGTTCCTGATGAAGGATGGGTCATGCAAGATGGTACGCCTTGGCCTGGAAATAATACCAGAGATCATCCAGGAATGATCCAGGTTTGTCCATTTTCAAACTAAGTTAGGATGTTCCTCAGTAAGAAATGCCTTCTTAGGATAACTACTACCCCACACAAAATCCGCAATGTCGGGATGTTCTCGTGTACTGCACTCCTGTAAATGGCAATTGGATAGTTCTGTTTATACTTCTGCATATAACCTTTCTATTCTACTTGCTGATTGTGATCCGGGCATCACAACACAGGAGTGACTGTTTTTAGCAGCTTTTGTTTTTTATTGATACTTCTCTTGGATCATACTTTCCTGTTGGCATCAACACATTTTATGGTGTCTAATCCTATTTACATTATAATTTGCAGGTTTTCTTGGGCCATAGTGGAGGCCTTGACACTGAGGGTAATGAACTTCCACGACTGGTGTATGTGTCTCGTGAGAAGCGTCCTGGTTTTCAGCATCATAAGAAAGCTGGTGCTATGAATGCACTTGTAAGTTCTCAGTATTATCAATATCGGAATCTACTAAGGTTTTACTACTAACTAACATGTATCTCGTACAGGTTCGTGTTTCAGCAGTTCTCACCAATGGGCCCTTCTTGTTAAATCTTGATTGTGATCATTACATAAACAACAGCAGGGCATTGAGAGAAGCTATGTGTTTTCTAATGGATCCTAATCTTGGAAGAACAGTGTGTTATGTCCAGTTTCCCCAGAGATTTGATGGGATTGATAGAAATGATCGATATGCCAACCGTAACACGGTTTTCTTTGATGTAAGTACTTACTGCAACCTTTGGCACAAATCTGTCATCTTTTATTGTTTCATGATGTATGTGGCATGCAGAACTATTCATTACATGTTACAGAAAATGAAATTCATATATGTTTTGTCTTCTTGATATTGTGTTGATGCTTATGCAATGGTAGATAAATTTAAGAGGATTGGATGGAATCCAAGGCCCTGTATACGTGGGTACAGGGTGTGTTTTCAATAGAACAGCCTTGTATGGCTATGAGCCTCCTCTCAAGCCTAAGCATAAGAAACCAGGATTTCTGTCTTCATGCTTTGGTGGATCCCGGAAGAAGAGTTCAGGATCAGGTAGAAAGGAAAGTAAGAAAAAATCGAGCAAGCATGTTGACCCTGCTTTGCCCGTATTCAATTTAGAAGATATAGAAGAAGGGGTTGAAGGTAAGCATGGATTTTTCTTTTTCCTTGGATACAACTTGCACCAGATCCGTCACATGTTCATTCTTCAGACATGAATATATACTTACATAAGTTGGTGACATGTCAAAAAACACACGGTTCTCCCTTCTATCTTTAATGATTCAAACTTAATATAATTTAGGTTGAAATTATTTTACTTCTATTCATTTCCTAAATGACTGTAATCTTGCTGAAACTTGTCTTCAGGATAGGGTTTAAAGATTTATTGACACGTAAAAGAAGTTACTTCCAATAAGTGTTCAGTTGTGCTAAATAGATGGTAGTTTGTTGTCTGATAGTTTTTTGTTACCTCTTCTCTGTCCTTGCAATGCTGATATTCTGTAACTTTCTTCAAAAGGTACTGGATTCGATGACGAAAAGTCATTGCTCATGTCTCAAATGACACTTGAGAAAAGATTTGGTCAATCAACCGTGTTTGTTGCTTCCACCCTTATGGAGAACGGCGGTGTTCCTGGATCTGCCACCCCAGAGTCTCTTCTAAAAGAAGCTATTCATGTCATCAGCTGTGGATATGAAGACAAGACAGACTGGGGAAGTGAAGTACGTTAACCCTTTTTCATCCCTCGTGCTGATACCAATTTCTTTTTATGCTGTAAATATGGACGAATATACTGCAAGCCACAGACTCTCTTTTCTTCAGCCCCAAAAAAAAATGGAAGAGAAGGAGCTTTATATGCATCCCTACCAGTAGCTTATGTAGACACATTAATTTTGTGTTCCTAATAAACATTTTGTTCTTTCTTTTTGCAGATAGGATGGATTTATGGTTCAGTTACAGAAGATATCCTTACAGGATTCAAGATGCATGCTCGTGGTTGGAGATCAATCTATTGCATGCCAAAGCGTCCTGCCTTTAAAGGATCTGCTCCTATTAATCTTTCTGATCGTCTAAATCAAGTGCTTCGGTGGGCTTTAGGTTCAGTTGAAATTCTTCTCAGTCGTCACTGCCCTATATGGTATGGCTATAGTGGAAGGCTAAAATGGCTCGAGAGATTTGCATATATCAATACCACCATTTATCCAATCACCGCTATTCCTCTTCTTGCCTATTGTACATTGCCAGCCGTGTGCCTTCTTACTGGAAAGTTCATTATTCCACAGGTGAAAATAGTTGCATTCGCCGTCTCTGCTTTTGGTTAAGTATGAAACTTTTGACATTATGGAACAACAAGATCCTGGCCTGAGAGTAATATTTTTGTTGCTAACTGCGGAATGAGAATGTAGTTTTCTTCCTTTCTAACTCGAATTGAACTGAGAGAACTTGTCTGCAGAAAAAAGACAGTTCTTTTGTGTTTTCTCTTGAAAAGTAATATTCCGGGGAGTTTACATGCCTGATTTGTGTTTTGTTGTATTGCAGATTAGTAACATCGCCAGTATCTGGTTCATATCCCTCTTTCTATCAATCTTTGCAACTGGTATTTTGGAAATGAGATGGAGTGGTGTTGGGATTGACGAATGGTGGAGAAATGAGCAGTTCTGGGTTATTGGAGGTGTGTCAGCTCATCTATTTGCTGTCTTCCAAGGCCTGCTGAAAGTCCTTGCTGGAATAGATACCAATTTTACTGTCACTTCAAAAGCATCCGATGAAGATGGTGATTTTACCGAGCTATATATGTTCAAGTGGACAACTTTACTTATCCCACCAACTACTCTCCTCATAATCAATCTAGTTGGAGTGGTTGCTGGAGTCTCCTACGCCATAAACAGTGGTTATCAATCTTGGGGTCCCCTCTTTGGCAAGCTTTTCTTTGCTTTCTGGGTGATTATTCATCTTTACCCTTTCCTCAAGGGTCTGATGGGACGCCAGAACCGAACACCTACTATCATTGTTGTATGGTCGGTTCTCCTTGCCTCTATTTTCTCCTTGCTCTGGGTACGTGTGGATCCTTTTACAACAAGGGTGACTGGACCCGACGTTGAGCAGTGCGGCATCAACTGCTAGAGGAACTTGTAGATTGAATATAGAACAAAATCATAACCAGAGGGCTGTTTTTCTTCTGCTTGGTGTAGTGTTCTGTTCTGGTCTAAATAGTCAGACCAGAAAATAATTATAGGTTCATTTCTATGTTATTCTCTACATTTTTTGACAAGTTTATTAGTCTCCTGAGTTGATTCACCTCATAAGTTAGTGGCCCCAATCCCAAAGAGGTCGGCTGTTGGAGATGATACTGTTCATCTCTTCCCTGAGGTTTATATGTTGTAAGAAATGAGAAATGTTGTCTGAAATGAGAATATTATTATTTGGCTACTACTTCCTGCCCTTTATGGATAGCTTGAACATGATATTGGATTTCTTGCATCCTATTTTTCTTAACATCTAACTATTTCGAACTTTTATGTCACAAATACCATTATTTTATCGTCCGATAAGGGGGTTAGATTACCTCCCGAAGTAGCTTGGGGAGGCTATGGAGGGTGTTAATGATCACTAGCACAGGATAGCGAAATTCCCATTTCTCAATGAAATTGGTTCATTATATTTGAGGGGTGACTGGGTGATGCAGTAAGCGTAACATGAAAATTTTAGCAGATTGTTCATGGACTAAATCAACAAATTCAAATCTAATAAGAAATTCGGATAAGTTAAATGAGCTTTCTTGCGATGATGAACATAATTTTGGATCTAATCATTGGATCCAGTTGAAATTTTACAAGCGTAATTTATATATTTGGTTTTCTGTGAAGTCAAGCCAATCAGCACTAGTTGAGTTCGGGATCATATCCAAATAGATTCGAAAGTTGTTTTTTGGAATTTCTTATTTTTCCTAGTTATTTTTCCATTTATTTACTAGTTAAGTTTCAGAATTTTTAATTGATTTGATTTTAACTAGCTAAGTCTATTTAGCTCCTATTTAAACAATTTTTCATATTAATTTTCAGAACGGTGTTAAAATTTTGAACTGTAATTTTAGGACTTGAAGACTTAATTTCTTTCTTATCTCTACACGTAAGGAAGGCCAGCATCACATTACACATATATAAATATAAGAATGTAGGATGATATAATTTTTAAATTATATTTTGAAATGGTAATGACTCTTGAAGCAGTAGAATAGTGGGTTTGGAACTCCAGCATTGAGTTCCTGATTTTAAGTTCTGTTGGAGAAAGGTCATGGTTTCATTAGAAACTCATAGTGGCTCATAATTGATGGCTTTACTTTGTTTATAAATATTTCTTTAGAAGAACTAGCAACGGTCACACACTAAAAGCTTTATAATGCAAGCATATAATATAGCTTGCAAGAGGTTTAGCTTTTAAAAGAGCAACGGTCAGATTGTGAAAAAGTTTCTCTCTGCTTTTACAGTGAATTTGTTTGCATTACTTCTGATTGCTATGATGTTGCTTCCCTTTATTTATTGCAGAAAGTTAGTGGAAAATCCGGTGCGTGCATTACGCGATGATGTGCGAATGAATCCCCTTGTTCTGGCATTGATGGCCTAACTTTTAATCGAACTCGAGAGATAGACTTGGTCTAATTGAGAGAGAAAAGGAAACTGAGAAAACTGCAAACTGATCGGTCTAATTGAAGATAAACAAGCATACACTCTGTTAAGTTTCTGCTGAAATCATTACTCAACAACCCTTTTAATTGTTCTGTTAAATGACACTTAGCATATGATGATGAATGGCACTACACTGAAGCAGCAAAAGCGTAATCACTCTCTACTAAGCTAAAACAATGTTATTATGTGATAATATTCCAAGATATTTTCTGCTATGATGCCTTAGTTCTGCACTTCGATGACCATATTCACTTCTTTGCCTCTTCTGCTGCCGCTGCTGGCTTTGCCTCTGCCGCTGCCGCTGCTGGCTTTGCCTCTGCTGGCGGGGGTGGCGCGGCAGGGACTCCACCATCAATACAATTCCTACATCTGCTCTCTACCCAACCTTCTATGTCATGCTCTCCATTGCCGCCAAAGTGTCGCCCACCGCATAACCGTGCAATAATCCCTGCAATAACAGCTGCTATAGTGATCACAGCTAAGACAACAACAAGGGTTTCGATCGAATGATTTGTATTGCCGCTTGGTTTCGCCACTGCTGGTGGCGGCTGGACTGCTGGTGTCAACTGATCGTTTAATCTTGCCTCTAAGGTCCCCATGAAAGGAAATATGAATATGAACAGTTGGTGTAATATGAGAGAGAGAGAGAGTCAAAACCAAGATGAGAGCAAGCCGAAGGACTAGGTAAAGAATAGATGTGCGTCTAAAGCCAGAGCAAAAAAAAAAAGGTAGCTGACTGCGGTGAAAAAGAATGGGAACGTTAAAGCGAGGATACACAGAATATATATATATATAGCATAAGAGGGGTAAGGAGACGAGGGTTACAGTGGCATATAGGGAAATGTAGAAGAATATATAGCTGAAGTATCAAGAAAATGGGAAGACGAGGCAATAGACTAGTTTCAGTGAGTGAGGTTGCAACAGAGGGAAATGCCTAAATGGCAAGGAAAACAAGAAGACGAGAACCTTGAGAGGCTGTGTGAGGATTAAAACCACCAAAAATGATGCTATGATGTAAATAATGCGGCAATGGTAGTAACTGAAATAGGATTCCTGGATTGAAACATTTTGTACCTCTACTTTTGGTAGCTTGGTTCATCTTTCTGGCGATTGTTTTTCTTTTATATAATGATGATTTCTTTACCTTCTTTGGCTTTACTATTCAAGCTGGTGTGATTTTTGAGGTGTAAAACATGGATAAAAGGCCAAAAGGCCCTGCAGCATTACTTGAATCTTTGAATTGAAAACAAGTTCAAGAAGTACTTCTAGCTCTGTGTCAGATTGTAAATTGAATTTTCTATCCAAAATCTTTTGATTTCTCTTCCCAATTTGTCCTTTGTGATATCACATGTTGATGTTGGCCATCAAGACGAGCCCCTTTCTTTTTCTTTCTTCTTGAAACCTTCCCGGTTTGTCCTTAGTTACTTGCTATTACCATGTCATGGAAGTGTGAGAAGTTTAGGTCAAATTCACTCCGTGCCCAGTTGGCTAATTTGTCAGCTAGTAAAGTAGATGTTGATGGGTAGAATCCGTTCACCTGAGATGGTCAAGTCCTTGTATAGTGACCCTTCAGGCTCAGGGAACCAGCCCTGACCTGCCTTCATACCCACCATGTGTAATATGCAGAGAGTGACAAGAACAGAAATAGAGTTGATAGCGTGCTCTTAATTCATTTTCCCCGTATTTATTTGTCGCACCCGACATCACAACAACGACTATAAAAATTCATCATGAAAAAAATTAAATATTTAATATTTTGTTTTTTTATGAAAAAAAATCTTGTTTAAATAATTATTTCAATAATATTATGATCACTAGAAATCCTAACTGGTCAATAAAGATTTTATGATATGAGACTAGTTACGTAAAATGAAAGATATTATCACCTCTTAAACATCCTGCATATGGCAAGTTGCATTGTTGGTTTTTGTTTTAAATTGCTAAAAGTTTGTTGATGTATGCTATGATAGTTTGTTTGTAATATTCCTGACTCTGACGTTAGTGAATATTTAACTACGAATACTTTCAACTCTAGTGTTAATAAGTATTATGTAACCAAAAATAAAAATGAATAGTGTTCCTGACTATGACGTCATTAAATAAACCAATAAGATGAATTTAAATCTATACATGCATATTTTTTATTTTTATATTTTTTAGGCTGGGTCCAGCTCAGCTCGTATGGGCTGGGCTGGACCCAGCAGGCCTAGCTGGGTCACTGGCCCAAGCCAGTGACCCGACTGGCTTTTAACAGCAAGCGTGCGTGAACAATTCACGCACGCTTGCTACAGCCACCACGTAACTATATTTTACATGCACAGTGTTTGTGCATTTATAAATGGAAGGAGGAGTGAAAAGCTTACCTGGTTCACAGCCGTCGCTGGGTGAAATCCTTCCTGAGCTTGTCACTGGGATTCTTGGAAGAAGCTATGATGCCACTCCCTGCGTCTGGCTTCCCTTCCGTTATGTCTTCTCCTCGCGTTTGTTCCTTCTCTTTTTCTCCTGTTCGTTCGTCTCCTCTCTGCTTCTGGTTTGTGTTTTCAGTCAACTCTCTCTCGGTCCCCTTCTTCGTCTGTGTCTGTCCCCTGCTCGTTCGTCTTCCCCCTCCTATTTCTGTTTCTCCGTGGCCTTCTCTGGCTTTTATAAAGCCAGAGGACGGCCTCTGTTTCTTAGAGAAGAAACAAGGGAATGAAAGTCTGCTACCCTGGTTCCTCGTGTTCTGGGTTTGTTTTTTTTCTCTCGGTTACCCCCTGCTCGGGACGAAGATGATGGTAGTAAAGGAATGATGTGCTGCTGGTTGAATGGAAGCTCCCTCTGGTTTTTCTCGTTTTTTCGTTTCTCCTCCCCCTCTGTTTTTTTCTTCCCCCTGTGTTCGTTTTTTTCCGTATGCTCTCCCCCCCCTTTCTGCTTTCTTTCTCTGGATTTTATAGCCAGAGAATGCCACCGTTACCAGGTAATAAAGTGGCTGTTATTGCAGGAGTAATGGCGATGCCTCGTTGGGCATCCGTTTTTTTGGGGTCGGGTGAAGAAGATGAACAGTGTTGATGGCCATTTGCGTTTCGGTCCTTGACATTTTGAAGGTTTTGTCATCAAGCTCCCTGGATAAACTTTAATTGGACCCTTGAATTTGAGAAACATTTACCTAATGGTCTTTAGACTTCAATTTCTTGCGGTTTTAATCCCAATCAGCCCAAACTTTAGTATTTCTTTAAATAAACTCCTGATTTCATAAATTAAACTAATTTCAAGTTTAATTAAATCTCAAAACTTATCAATTTTTCAATTAAACTCTTGATTTGGATACTAGAACTAATCCAAAGCTTAATTAAATCTAAAAACTTCCAATTATGATACGCTTAACCTGAATTTTAATTTATTTTTTATTTATTTGTTTTATATTATCATTTTTCATTTTTTATCATTTTTTAATAAATAAAATTATTATTATTATTATTATTATTATTAAAATAAAAAAGTAAGAAATTAGGTTATGACAACGCACGTGTCTTAAAAGGAAGTTTGAAAACTCGCTTGCATGTTCAATTCTGCCTACAGGCTCGCCGTATTCAATAATTTATGTCGTTCTGAAGGTGAGATGCAGTTCTCCTGTAAACAGGTCCAAGGACAGCCTGCCACTTCAATGCTTGAGAAGTATCCTCTCCATGTTGTTCATGGAGGATCCTAGCCTGTTAGTAGAACTGGGGAGTCCTTGAGTGCCAGTGATGGTGTTCTAACTCTGAATCCTTAAACTTTGCCATTCATGGTGTAGACCTTTTCTTACCATTTTATTTATGTTTGGACTCAAAACCTAGTTTTTTTTTTTTATTATATAAGAAATTGACTCGGTGAAGGATGACATTTTTAGTAATTTCATTTTAACATTAAATAATATTTTTAAAAAAAAAAACCGATTGAGACATGATGACCTTCATGAAAACATGTGTTCTCTGGATGGTTTCCCAACAAGTATACTTTCAGATAAATGGTTTCCCAGCTAACGGGACAGGTGAAATGTGGGGGTGGGAGGTGGGGCTAATGCCTAGTCTAGAAAGAGAGGGATGGTAGAAGTAAA
>Ga0325405_1002625_pt1 | contig 18493 bp, 11 predicted proteins | sample PopdelMetagenome_21_FD_205663 | JGI IMG/M metagenome (GOLD analysis project Ga0325405, IMG submission 205663) | Populus deltoides microbial communities from Bellville, Georgia, United States - Xylem-Control-R2 | ecosystem: Host-associated > Plants > Phyllosphere > Stem > Wood/Secondary xylem...
TTTGCTTTGGTTTGTGCAGGCACTTGACCCGGCCTTAAAATCGGCCTTTCTTTCGTTGTCGTTTACAACTATTTCGATTTACACCTACATATTTTATTTATTTTACTTGTCATTTGACCCATACTCTGCACCGAAAAAATAAAAAACTTAAATACATAAATTATTTTTATATATATTTTTACATAAAAAAATTATAACTATAAATTAAAAAAATTATCTAAACAGCTATGTATTAAATAAAAAAAAATCATTAATAATAACTAAAAAAATTAAATAGATAAAGAGATAAATATAGATCAAAATATTTGATCTCACAAAATAATATATTTATCAGTTGGTGTCCACCAAACTTATTTATTAAAATCAATAAAAGATAATAAAAACACATGTGAAACCAAGTGAATAAAATAAAATGAAAAAAATATGGCCGAACATATTAGAAATATTATTTCAAAATAATTATTTTCTTACAAAACAAAACAATTTTTTAAAAAAAACTTTTATCAAAAAAAGGCTTGCAAAACATGTGGTCTAAGTAATGAGACCGAGACAAATCGATAGAAAAGAAATTAAAAGTAACCACAAAACCAGATTTGTTTTTAAAAAAATAATAATGTAGAATAATAAAATCATAAAGGAAAATGAGGAAAAATAATTTCTAACCTATTAACTCTTAAAACTTGTGACTCGTGTCATTAGATCGGAAGCATGACAAGTAAAAAAACTATGAAGCTCAATTCTAAACAAATCAAACACTGACGGATGTAATAGGAAAAAAACCAACCACATAAAAAATTGTAATTAAAGGAATGAGGGTGAAAACTGAAATAAAAAATAAATTTGAGGGCATCAAAAAAATTTAAATTGAAGGGTTAAATTGAAAAGAAGAAAACTTTAAAAAAAGGAAAAAGAAATAAAAAGAATGAGGGCTAAATTGAAAAAAGTAAGACAACATAGACTTTGATTAAAGGATGAAATTGAAAACCAATAAAACTTTAACAAAAAAAAAAACCAAGGGTGAAAATGAAATCAAAAGAATAAGGAACGGCTTGGAAAAAAAATATGACAAATTGTAATTTAAAGAATAATTGAAAACATAAAAAACTTTTCTAACAGGGCCAAGGACGAAAATAAGCAATAAAAAACCATAAGGACTAAAACAAAATAAAATAAAATAAAGAGGACATACACGTGCTTTCTTTAGAAAATAGAGAAAAAAAAGAAAGAAAAAACGATTACTAAAGACAAACCATCTATCAACCATCGTCACACGCCACACTAGGAGGAAGAGGACGAAGAGGTGCTTTTAAGAACACGACGAAAGGCAGAGTTTGGACATCGGGTGGCGTTGCATATACTGATAAAAGGGCGTGGACACCACCCACGCGCCAACAACTTTCTCGAATTAAAAATTAAAAAGCCAATGTAAAATTACTAAAATGCCTTCATTAGCCTGAAAATAACAGATAAACCAATATGAAAGGACCAAAACATCCCTACATGCATAACTTATCTTTTGTCTTTTCTAAGGATAAAAATATATTTTAATTGTAGCCAAATAAGGGAAAAACCAAAAAAATCTCTTAGCTAATAGCTCAAGTAATTTTTTTAACCTTGGGGTAAATAAGTATTTTTACTATTTTAAAGTTTGTGAAAAGGCAAAAAAACACTATTCATCAACAATTCTAAATTTTATTGACATTTGGGGTAAAAGAGTATTTTTATTGTAAATTGTTTTTGAAAAAAAACTATCATACCCCCATTCAATCTTTTAATAACCCATATGCATATGAAAAAGATCAAAATACCCCCATAACTAAACCTTTTATTTTTTCAACTAAAAGGCAAAATAGTAATTTCACTATAGCAATCCACGGTATAATGAGTCTATGACTATAGTGAAAAACTCATGCCATATAATTTTCTACTTAATTTGATTTTTATTTTTATTTTTTGAACCAATTTTCTAGTATTGAAATTAATGATTCTCAACTCGATGAATATCAATTCGATGGATGATAAATAAGATATGAATATTCTCAAAGTTAACCTAAAACTTGATCTAAACATTACTCGAGATATGCACGTTTATATGAAATACATATATTATGAACAAAACTAAAAGATTTGGGGTAAATTCATGGTGTTTTGTACTATTCATTAAGACATAAAACAAAGTGGATTGCATTGTAAAAACAATGCATTTTTTATACTTGAAATTTCCTTTTAATCCCTATATATATTTTTTTTACTTTCATGTATTTAGTTCATGTAGTTTTGGTGTTTATATTTCGGTTCTCAATCTCCATTTTCATCACGTTTTAGTTCATAAATTATAAGGAAGTCATCAAAAAAGAAAGAAGAGAGAGAAAAAATTTGGTCAACCACCTTTCAACAAACAATTTTGGTGGTTTTTTAAAAAATTATGTTCAATGAAGGTGGTTTTGCTCTTTAACCATGCAATATATATATATATATATATATATATATATATATTAGAGCTCGTAAAGTTTTTTAGGTTTGATTTTATTTTCAGTTTTTAGAGTGATCGGAGGAGGGTATTCTTAGGTTGGAAAATGGGATGTTAAAGTTTTAAAGATTTTTTTTTTTGGTATTTTCATGTCAAAATAAGGGGCTCTGAAAAATCAATCCTAATTTTCAAGCCACTAAAGATGGTTGTTTTTGTAGCAGATGATCGGTCATTAATTACAATTTTTCATGTTGAAAGGATGATGAATTGTGCACTTAATTGTTTTTTTTAAAATAAAAATGCCAGGCACACAAGCCTGGCTTTCTAAAACACGTAGGAGATAGAAACAATTTTTTATTTAAAATAATTTTCTCTTTAAATTAATAATTATAATGTTATTTAAAAAATCATCTAATCATGCCATATAAGCATAATATGTAACAAGTTGTCGTATGGGACATCTCGACGAGCTATATGTAAAACGGGTAAAAATAGAAAAAGTAGTCGTCATCTAATTTTATGGTAACTATAAACCTTAACTAGTCTTTAAAGGTTCTACAAAAGGGGCTGGTTATGTTAAATGAAAGATTAAACCCCAAAACATCCTACCACATTCTATCTATGGTAAGTTGTTTCGTGTTTGTTTTTAATGATAAAAAGTATCTATTGTGCATGCATGCTAAGATTTGCCTAAACTAATATATATGTTTTGATTATTTAAGGTATGATACTACTAAGATCTAGGGCAGTGATTTGGGACACGAGCTTGGTAACAAGACACATTCCTTACTTTTTAAATAAGGGCATTGGACCCAGAAGGATGGTTATTATTAATTGGTTTTGATCCATCGTTCTTGTTATATTCAAATTAGACTAGGAGGCCTCCTGCTACTTTTAATGGGATTATGTAAGATCATATTGGTCCAACCTAAAATTATTTATCATGTCAAAAGTAAGAACATAAAATAGAACCATAAATGTAGGATCAATTTGATTACTCTCAAGGCAACATCCGAGGAAAAACCTTATTAGAATTTATAATAACTTAACCAATTTTAAGTTACGACAAATGTTTCAACTATATAAGATTAAGGAAAATAAAAGTAGATGAAAACTTGGTATTCATATACAAAGTCAACTCGTTTACCTTTAATATAACATCTGAAAAAAACTAATTAGGATTTATGATTCTTAAACCGATTTAAGTTAGGAGAAAAATACAAATATATAAGGCAAAAAATATACAAATACATGTTACATCAATATTTACAATACAAATTTGATTACCCTTAGTGCGACATTCAAGTTACTCAGTAAACCTAAGTAGAATTTACAACTCTTGGGCAAACTTTGAGTTACAGAAAGAAAATTTTATCGACATGTCCAAATCAAAAGCAGAACAAATTCACACATAAATAATTGACCATATATGAGAAAATATAAATTCACACATAGAAAATTAACCACATGTGGGTAAATATATAAATCAACAAAACATCCATTGAATCATTGAAAACAAATACATCAATATGTTAGGTTTGAAATCGACCTTTGGGAGTCATTAGAGATGTCTTGAAGCTACTGGAACTAACGCATTGAAGGTGTTATACTAGTGGCGCGTGTACTTCACGCTCCACTACTAAAATCTATAAAAAGATATAATCGACTTGGTTTTTAGGTGAAAAACAACAATGATTGTTGCTAGGGTGTTTTAAGTACGATTTATGCTATTTCTAGGCAGATTCAGTGGCCTGAGGACTTATTGATTTTAGTAGGTTTTGAGTTAAAAAGTGTTATGATTTTAGGTTTTTTTAGAGGTGAAGGAAACTGTGATTTTGACTATTTGATGGTCACTGGGTTCTAGCCATATATGTTTGACAATGTTATTATGTGTCAAGGTAAAAAGGTTGTGGTTTCAATTATTATGAAGGAGATGGAACTATAAGGTTGTTGCTAGTTTGAACGAAGATGGAGGTGGAGAACAAGGTAGCAATAAAGCTATCTCTGACGAAGATGGAGGTTGTCGGTGACTAAGGTATGGCTTGGCGAGAGATGATGGGCACTGAAGTATGACAATGTCAATGACCTATTATGTGCAGCCATTAAGTAAGCATTGAACTCAAGAAGAAGTAATAATTGAAGTAGAATTTTCCACATGAGAAATAAACAACAGGAGAGCAATTAAATAACTAGTAAAGAATAAAACCACGTGCATAGTTGGTTGTATTAGATGTTTGTTAATAACTATCATAGTTCGTTAGGCAGTTAAAGGCTATAAGTTGTATATAAATACTGGTTTAAGAAATGTGAGCAGTAAGGAAAAAAATCACTATTTTGATAGTTAATTATGATATACCTTTTTTATCTCAATTTTCTTCTTTTCTCATCCTCAATCTTCTTCTTAAATCATTAATGTTAAGGAGTAAGCTTAATAATTTGGTATTATATAATCAATTCATGGCTAAAATGATGGAGAATAATAGGATCAAGAATTTGAAGGAACACAATAAAAATGTGGATTAGCAAATACAACACTTACATGAGAAATTATATGCAATGACAGAGGATCAAACACAAGAAAAAATGATCAATTAAACTCAAAATTGAATTCTATCATAACTTTATTTAAGGTATCATCGAGAATAATGAAGGTTTGACAAAAAGAGAAGAGTTAACACATATATTGATGGAACTCTTCCTCATTATATAAACAATCAAAAGAGAAGAGGTATAAGAGGTTAGGAAATCCAAATGGGAGGTTACAACGTAACCTTGCCTAATGTAGAATTGTCAAGCTATAATGGAGAGAATCCAAAGGGTTGACTCAAGAAATGTAGGAAATTCTTTAAGCTGAATTTCATTTTAGATCAATAATGGGCGCAAATAGCTTTCTTATACTTGGAAGACAATGTAGAGGCATGGTATGAAGGATCTTTATTTGGATGGGAAGATCTAGCTTGTTAGGAAGAATTCAGTAAATAACTTTGTATGAGATTTGATAATAGAGAGGATGTGGTGAAAGAACTCAACAAACTAGTACAAGATAAAAATATAGAGAAATATGTGGAGAAATTCTTAGAATTAAAGTCCCTTATGAATGCTTTGAATCTAACATTACCTGAAGCTTATTACATTTCAAGTTTCTTAGTGGATTGAAGAATGATGTGACCTATGCTAAAAATTATAAAAGTTGTTACACTGATGCAAGCTTTTGAGCACGCAAAATGGCAAGATGAATCAAATTATACAATAGTAAAAAAGGCCAAGCTAGTGCTTCTAAGAACAAATTTTCTTTTGGAATAAAAAGAGCATCATATAATATGCCAACAAAACCTTTTATTCCTTTTAAGGTAGATTCAAACGTAGGACCAAAACATATTGAGACTTTATGAACAAATAAGGTGTTTGGGCCAATTTTTTAAATGTTGAGATAAGTTTGTACCTAAACATCAATGTAATATGAAGGGAACTCATATAGTGGATGTGTTAAAAGATGAAAAAAATGAATTCTTAAAATTAACAAAATGAGAGAGCAATGAGATTATGTGGTTAGATGAGAAAATAAATGAACATGGGTTATTATTGAATGCATTAGTTAGTAATTATGCCCATAACACCATTAGGATAAAGGTTGTTGTTAGGAAAATAACTTAATTATTCTCATAGACAATGGAAGCATCTATAATTTCATATATATTGTAGTGGTTAAGAAGATTAAAGTTATTGTAGTTAAGACTACTGTGTTGGCAGTAACAATAGCAAATGGAAGTGTTATGTGATGTAATTCTCATTATCCAAAGCTAACTTGGTTTATACAGGGTTATGAATTCCAAGTTGATTTAAGGGTATTGAAACTATGTAGGTGTAATTCTTATTATCCAAAACTAACTTGGTTGTTCTTGGTATGGATTGGTTAAAAGTGTACTCTCCTATTTTGTTTAATTTTATCAAGATGAAATTATCATTTATACACACACACACACACACACACACACATATAAAAGAATGATAGAATTAAAAGGAATGATTGAAGCTATTGAGTTACAAATTATTGGAGCTACTAAGCTACATAAAAGTTTAAAAGAGGCAGTTTGTGGGTTTATAGGTCAATTCTTTTCAATATCAAAGGTTAATGAACCAACAATAGCTAAATAAGATGAAGAAATGAAGATTTTTTTAGAAGAATTTGAGGAAACTTTTGCAAAATCTACACACTCACCACTAGTTAGAACTTTAGATCACAGAATTCCATTAATTCCTGGATTTAAACTCATAAACATCAAACTTTATAAGATTTCTTATATACACAGGGGAGAATATAAAAATTGGTCAACGAAATATTATAAAATGAAATCGTACAACATAGTTGCAGCCCTTGTGCTCTTCAGTTCTGTTAGTCAATAAGAAAGATAACACCTGGAGATTTTGTATAGATTACAAACAACTTAACAATATGATCATCAAAAATAAATTTCTTGTTCCTCTAATTGATGATTTGTTGGATGAATTACAAAGTGTATAGTTTTTTTCAAAATTCAACCTTAAATTAGAATACCATCAAGTAAGTATGAAACTAAAGATATAAAGAAGACTTCCTTTAAGACGGTGATCATTATGAGTTTAAAGTAATGTCATTCGGCTTAATAAATATCCCTGCTACATTTCAAGCATTAATAAATGCAGTGCTGAAACCTTTTCTAATGAGAATTGTGCTAGTATTTTTTGATGATATACTAGTTTATAACTCTTTATTAAACCTTCACCTGTAACTCTTAAAGGCAATATTGGAGGCTTTAAGCATAAACCAATTATTTGTTAAAAGAACAATGTGTTCATTTTATGACTAGAAGGTTGAGTATTTGGGATACATCATTTTCTTAAATGGAGTTTCAATTGATCATAAAAAAATTAAAGCAGTCAATAGTTGACCAACATCAAGTTCAATCAACAAATCAAAAGGGTTTTTGGGGTTGCTGGTTATTACAGGAAGTTTATAATAAGTTTTAGAGTAATTAGCAAACCATTAATTGAGCTATTAAAGAAAAAATAAGTTCAGATGGAATGAGAATGCATAAAAGGCTTTCGAAGAATTGAAGACTACCCTCGGTGAAGCTCTAGTTCTAGCTTTTATTGATTTGAATGTAACTTTTGAGTTAGAAACCAATGCTTGTGTTCATAGATTGTGAGTTGTTCTGTAAAAAAAGAAGACCCTTAGCTTATTTTAACAAAGCTTTGAGTCTAAAACATTTAGGATTGTCCATTTATGAAAAAGTATATGGCAATCCTAATGGTAATGGATAGATAGAGGCACTATATTGAACATGATTAGTTTATTATTAAAAATGATCATGAAAGTTTGAAATTCTTGTTGGAACAAAGAATATACACTCCAATTCAAAAGAAAGGTTTAACCAAACTTCTATAATTGAGATATATAATCCAATACATAAAAGGTAAAAAGAATACAACAACAAATATGTTGTTTAGAAAGGGTAAAGATAAAACCGATAAGACCGAGAGAAATTTGACTGGTTGTTTGACAACAATAATCAATCCAACATAGTCTGACCAGGTTAGCGATACTTATTATGGGGATAATTAATTCAAAAATACTGTTGTTGAGAAAATGCTTAACAAGAAAAACTAGCCTGAATATTCATGAGCAGATAGAATTCTTAAATATAAGAATATAACTGTCATTTTCAGTACTAGAGAGTTGAGAGAAAAAAAAAGTCAATCTTACACATGATTCACAAATAGAAGAGCATGTTGAAGTGCAAAATTCGTATAGGAGGCTCAATATGGTATTCTACTAGCCTTCTATAAAATTTTAGGTAAAAAAAAGATTTGTACAAGAATGTAACATATGTAAACATGTAAAAATGGAAAGTGTTCTTATCATGGATTACTTCAACCATTATCAATCTCATAAGGTATTTGAAAGAATATCATGATAGACTTTATTGAAGGGTTACCAAAGTCAGAGGGAAAAATATTATCCTAATCATAATAAACAAATTCAATAAGTATGGGCATTTTTTGCAATAACATATCCCTTCATGGCTCAATAAATTGCTCAGATATTACTAGATCATATTTACAAATTCCATGGACTTCATGCAACCATTATGACTATTAGAGATATAATTTTTACTAGTTTGTTATAGAGGGATCTATTCAAATTATTAAGTGTCAAGCTACTATTAAGTTCATCTCATCATTTTTAGATGGATAGATAAACTAAGAGGGCCAACCAATGCTTACATACTTATCTAAGATGCATTACAATGTATAATCTTAACAGGTGGTATGATTGGTTGTCTCAAGCTCAATGGTGGTACAATTACAATTACCATTCAACCATTAAAATGACATCATTTCAGGCATTGTTTGGTTATCCCCTTGCAGTCTGGGAAATGGATTTGCAAATCATAAGATCAGAAGTGGTAATGGAAAAAAATAGTTCAATAAAAAGCATGCTTGGATTAATGGTTACAATTGTAATGGGAAATGGCAAGAAACATAATGAAGTAGTCAATAGACAAAAGCATATAAAAAAGGGAATTTTAGGTTGAAAAAATGGTGTATGTTAAGATTCAGCCTTATAAATAACCCATCCTTGCATTCATAAAGAATTTTAGGTTGAATCCAAGGTTTTATGGACCATACAAAGTTATACATAAAATAAGGGCGATGGCTTATAAGCTCCAATTACCTGCATGAACTTCCTCACCTTGTGTTTCATGTGTCATTGCTCAAATAAAAAGTAGAAACTAATGCAATAACAACTTTAAATCTACCAATAATAGATGAAGAAGGAAGAGTCAAGGTCAAACCAATGACAATTTTAGATAAGAAGTTCATGAAATGACCAAACCTATTAAAGAAATATACAACCTGGAAAGAACTAAAGGAACTATTAAAGCTGTTTCCAAAATTTAATATAGATTCCTGAGGTCAAGAATCATTTAATGAGGAAGGTATTATTATGTTAAATCATTAAGCAACAATTGAAGTATAATTCTCCACGTAAGAAATGAATAATAGGGGACTAGTTAATCAATTAGTAAAAAATAAAGCCACATGCAGAGTTAATTGTATTAGCTATTAGTTAATAATTTTCATAGTTAGTTTGGCAACTAGAGGATACAAGTTGTATACAGATACTAGTGTAGGAAACGTGAGCAATAAGAAATAAAAGAATCATTATTCTGACAGTTAATTTTGTTATACATTTTTCTCTCTCAATTTGCTTCTTTTCTCACCCTTAATCTTCATTTTGAATCATTATTGTTAAGGAGTAAGCTTAACATGACCATCATGATGATGTATATAAAAGGAGATGAAGAGAGTAGTTAGGGTTTAAATTTTTAGTTAGCTAGTTTTTTTTTATGTGTAGTCCCCTTGATTTCTGATATATGCTTTATTTATAATCTTTACATTATTTACTTCTTGAATTAGGATCACTCAATAATTTTTTTTTTATTTTTGCCTGACTCTCTTACTTACTTTTTTTTCACTTGTTTGAATGATCTTCCCTTATATCTTTTAATTCTTCATCATTTTGGTCCCCATTTCCTTCCTTGTACATCATTTCACACCCCAACTTTTTTTCCCTTTTCTAAACATATAAAAAATACTACAAAAGTGCCAAAAATCATGAAATAGTATCGAAAGAACTTTTTTGAAGATACTTATATTTGGAAGATACTGAAAAACAAGGGGTCAAAGATGGGTTATGAAAGTTTCCCCTTCTTTGCAATACTTGCAATACAAAAACATTGATAAATTCATTTCTTTTGACTTTATACGATATGTTTATAAAGAACTACAATAAAACATTGGAAAATAAAAGAATTGTTTTGAGAATGCTTAAATAGATCAACTCAAGAGGCGACCAATCTCGACCATAAAATTAAATGGCTAGAAAATTACATGGGTCAACTTGAGAGGTAATCAATCTCAACATGAAATCTAAATAGGTTAAATTGAAAGACGATCAACCTTGATAAGAAAATTAAATGACTCAACACAAAAGGCGACCAACCTCAATAGAAACCTTAAATGAGTCATATTGAGAGACAATCAACCTTAACATGAAATCTAGAATGAGTTAAAATCATTAGACGACCAACCCTAGCATGAAATCTAAATGGGTTAAAATTGTTAGGAGACTAACCTCAATGTGAAATCTAAATGGATCAAATCGAGAAACAACTAACCTCAACATGTAATCTAAAATGGGTCAAAATAAAAGGCGACCATCCTTAACATGAAAATGAAATGCTACCTTAATTGTATAGTTTAATTTGACTTACCTAACTATAAGACTTGTCTGATGGTGTTCTAATTAAGACTCAACTTGAACTTCATGATAATATGACTTGGAATTCTTAATTATAGGGCCTGAACTTCCTGATGATAGGGTTGATGTTTTTTAATTATAGGGTTCGAACTTCCTGGTGACATGGCTTGAACTTCGTAGTGGTAGGCCTGACATTTTCTAGATGACAAGGATTGAATTTCTTAATTACAAGGTTTAGACTTCTTAGTGATACGGCTTAAAGTTTATGATCACAAGGCTGAAAGTTCATTATGGAAGGGATTGAACTTCCTGATTGCATTCTTGGACTTCTTGATTGCATAGTTAGGACTTTTTAATTGTAGGGCTGACACTTTTTGATGTTAGGGCTTGAAATTCTTTATAATAGGAATTGAAGGTACTAATGTTAGGACTAAAACTTAAAATGTTATATAGTAGTAATTTATTCTAACTTTATTTGTAAATGTACCTTTTGAAATCAAAAGGAAACTCAAATTATACATTTTAAAAGTTTAATCATTCCTCACATCTTTGAACTTGGCTCTAGAAGCATCAGTAGCTATAAATGATTAGTCAATTCTACGACAATGTATCATGAAAGGCCAAGCTATACAAGAATCATTATTTTCTCATGTACATTAAAAAGTAAATGAATATTTTTAGGGCTTTTGTAGATAAAAATATAGATATAAGAGGTAGTGTTGTGAATTATATTTTTTCAATTAGTGTGACAAAAGTTATACATGGATATAATTTTTACTATATTTAGAACCCAATGCAAATATGTATTGTATTAATATGGGGATGTATATTTATTATATTTGGATTAAAATTAAATATATTTTTTTGTAGATTGTATTCAAGTCATATAATATCATCTTAATGCAAGTAATAAATAAAAATAACCGAGTTAATTTCATATAATTTAATATTATTTGTTTCATAGACAAAATAATTATTTTTCTATTTTTTATTAAATTATTTTTTGTTTGATAAATAAAATAATAAACTATTCTCAAATAAAAAAATAAATAATTTATTTACCTTTTAAATACATGTTTGATTATTAATATACTTGAATATCTTTACATTGTTAGTTTACTATTTTACCCTTGATAAATTGCCTATACCTTAATATAAGAAATAAAACAACATGCAATAAAATGTATAATTTTTTTTCCTAATCATAACATAGTATAATACTCATTGATTTATATTTTTGTAGCCATCAGCTCACTTACAGAAAAACTAAATAGATAGAGTCTTGTGACATAATTTTTCTATTTTTTTTTCTCTTGGATAATAAATTAATTTTTCAACCACATAAAAAAATCACATACAAAAGGTGAAAAATACTCAAAGTTGTCACTGTACTTTTTTTTTAAAAAATATAATACTACACACACAAGCACATGCCGGAGTTATTTTCAGGTGATTAATCATTTTAGAGTCTGTTTGTCTACGCGGTAGCGTTCACGTTTCTTAAAAAACACACTGATTAGCTGTTTGGTTACGGATTGTCAAAAAAATAAAAAAAACATGGGTCCCACCATTTATATGCGACAGGACCTTGATTTTTTAGAAGCAGTAAAATACTGCTTTTTTGCAAGTTCAATCTGTGGTTGAACTTTCTAGAGATGAGTAATGTGGAAATTTACCAAAAAAAACATATTGTTCTCTTCTCGTTTGCTCTTCGCATTCGTGTTCTTCCATTCGCATTCATTTCCTTTTCCATTAGCCCTAACTGCGCACAACAACTCCACAGTAAACCATTACTGCTGCACAACCCACAACATTAACTAATGGCTCTGTCTCTTTTTGCACATTCAATTGTCATTCATTTCTCTTTAACAACAGGAAATGAAGAACAACAATAACCCTTTCCACTGCAAGCAACAACCCCAAAACATATATATATATATATATATATATATATATATATATATATATATATATATATATATATATTGAGCTTGATTCAAGCATCAGAGCTCAAATTTCCAATGGGTTAGTTCATTGGTATGGTCTTATAGAAATTTTAAGTTAATTGTTGTGTATTGCAGTGAAGATATGTTTATCCCCTTTCGTTAATCACTTGTTGTTTACTCTCAATAGTTATATATGATAATTTTTCATTCATTTCTCCTTATCAACAGAAAAACAAGATGAAGAGCAACTTGTGTTACTGCAATCAATAACCCCACCACAGATATCAACATCGTGCTTCATTCAAACACCTCAGCTGTAATTTCCAACGAGTACTGTGCTTATTTCACCGGTCCCTTTGTATAGTAATTTTAAGTTTATTTTTGTTGATTACAGTGAAATTGATCTGTTTATACCCCTTTTTAATTCACTTGTATTTTACTCTCGTTAGCCATTACTACTAATTTTTCATTCTGTTTATTCCCTCCATGTATCTGCAGTTATTTATGTGTTGGTTGCTATGTTAAACAGTTATTTGTTGTTGTGTGCTGCTGATTGCTACCAAGTAAATAAATGTAAATTAATGACACAATTAATTTCAGTTGCTAATTATAACATCTCTTGATTACTATGTTAAACCGGTATTAGTTGTTGTGTGCTGCTGATTGCTAACAACTAAATAATTATAAATTAAACAAATAATTTCAATTGCTAATTAGAACATCCCCTACTAATTGATGAAACACAGTTAAAGGTTTATGTCACCGTAGGTAGGTTTTTATGTTCTTTCCCCTGTCAAGTTTCTTAGTTCACACTTCACATCATTCAATCTTTTTTTGAACTAGTTCCTTAGTTTCTTTTTTCATCTCATATCAGCATTAAAGCTTTTGTCAACTATAGTGAATTGTGTGTTTAATTCTTTCTTGCATTGTCAACCAAGTTACTATAGATAATTTCTTTATTTATGTTTTTCATTCCTTGTCAACATTCAACCTTTTGTGATTCTTTGGTTGACCTTTTGTTGCATATGTAAGTTCTTGTTATGTTACTATCTTATTTTAGGCCTTATCAGCATTCAATCTCTTGTTCATATGGTTAATTATTTGTTTAATTTTTCATTGTATTGTCAACCATAAGCAATGGATAGGTCTGACACACATAATAAAGCTTCTTGGAGCAAGGCAATGTTGCACAAGTTTTGTAAAATTTACATTACAGCTATTAAGAGAGGCATGAGACCAAACACATATTTTGACAAAGCTAACTGGAAATTTGTCATAGAGTCATTCAAAGATCAGACAGGATTTTCATTATCAAAATCTCTGCTTAAAAACAAATAGGATAGGATTAAAAAGGACTGGAGGGTATGGAAAAAAATTAATAACTGAAACTGGAGTTGGTTGGTCTATTGAACTTGGGACCATCTTAGCAACTGATGAATGGTGGCAATAAAAAAATCAGGTTAGTTTGCTTATTTGCAATAGCCTCATAAATTTTTTTGTCATGTTGTATTATTTATTAATCAACTATCATTGCTAAGTACATCTAGCTGTCATTACACAGGAAATGAGATGAGCAAAGAAGTTTAGGCATGTCGGCATAAAGCCCTCGTTGTGTGCCAAATACGACATCATGTTTACTAACATAGTGGCTACGAAAGAATATGCTTGGACTCCCTTACAAGGACTCTTATCAGATGAAGATAATGTGGCTGCTGGAATGAGAAATACAACCAATAAGCATACTAATATGGAAGAAGGAAGTGACGACTCTGAAGAGGATGCAATCCCTGATTTCGCTCATGATGTTAGCAATATGGTTGGTGGAAGCAATGTCGCAAATAGTAGCAGCAACCTCAGCAGTGTAAATAAAAAGGATGCACATCATACTACACCTCAATTCCTAAAAAAGAAAAGGGGAACTGGAATGGGATCACAACTAGTTGCACGTCTGGATAAACTTGTTGAGACTGTCTCCATGCCCAGAGAGATTAGAGCTCCTTCTAGAGATAAAAAAAAAAAGTTGTACATTTAAGAGGTAATGGAAGAACTGCATTCTTTGATGGAGTTGCCTTTGGTAGTGCATTGTATACCTTTGCAACTCAATTCTTTTGTGTGAGGAGCAAGAGGGAGATGTGGGCTGCAATGGGTTGAATTGACATAAAAATATCATGGCTGAAAATAATGTTTGGCCAACACACACAAACTTAGATGGACAAGGTCAATTTTTAACTTTTTACCCTATTCATGTCTTTGCATTTGTGTTGAATTCTATAATCCAGTAACATATTCATTTGTCTGAAATCTTTTCCACTGGTTTTGCAGACTTTTTATGCTGCAATTGTTGTTGGAATTAGAAGGAGTTGCCCATGTTTTGGTGTATTTCCGTGGCCAAGTATTTGGAACACCATTACCATGTATGTTTTGATATTATATGTATGACTGAATTCAGAATTTCATGGATGTTAATTTCTGAATTGTAAACCTTAAATGTGTGGATACTTAGCTTTGAATGTTATGCTTCGCTTGTTAAATTCAAAATTTTCAGTTCGGTTACTTGATGTTGAATGGTTGGTGAGAAGAACTTATGAAACCTAGACTGCTGCTTGTTGGTATTATACTATGAATGTTTGGTTAGTTGCTCTTGAATGGTAGGTTTAGGTTACTAATTTCAAAATTTTCAATTGGGTTACTTGATGTTGAATGGTTGGTGAAGGCAACAGAAACCAAGACTGCTGCTTGTTGTTATTATACTTTGAATGTTTGGTTAGTTGTTCTTGAATGGTAGGTTTAGGTTGCTAAATTTGAAATTTTCAGTTGGTGTATGCCACATTTGAATGTTTGGTTAACTGTTCTTGAATGGTAGCTTTTGAAAGTTAGGTAACCATTTTTTGAATATTACTTCCATTCCTATGTATTTGTATATAAATAGCAGTAAGTATGGGAAGATATTCATTTGCATATTGTTAATTTCCTTAGGTAGAAACCGAATGTGTTAGTACTTGCAATCAAGAGTGGTTGTTTGTAATTGCTGGTGTTGCTGATTGTTGGTATTTATACATCTGTAATAGGTAAGTTCCATTTAATTCATTAGGTTGCAGTCGATTGCTTAATGTTATGACATTCATTTAGTTTCTTAGGTTTTTAAATGTTTGCTTATGGTGTTCATTGGGATAGTGAAGGGGTAAAAAATCGTTAGCTTTGTTAGACCTCTGTTATTGTATTTTCTTCTACATAATTATATTGTTGTCTTGTTCAATTTTCTGAAGCAGTATTCCATAAGTAGAACTGGTTTGAATCTTGGGGAAAGGTGGCAAACATGTTTATTATTTATTGACCCATTTTTTTGAAATGAAAAGGTATCCTTAACAGTAACAGTTCATCTAGTTTGAATATTATTGCTCCACTCACAAATCATTTTTGCAAATGAACTTTTCCATGTTGTATAGTACACTTGACATTATATTTAGCACAAGAAATGAAACATTAGAAGCAGGAAATGAAAAGGAAAAACAATTTGTGTGTGCATGAAAATCTACAAACAGCTCAATCAAAATATACATGGAAGATTCGGGAGTCTTGTAAGATTTGTTGGGGGCACATCTTAGATGCAACAAAGTTATGTTAATTGTTCCCATTTTGATCTCTTAAAATTCTATTTTTTAGGTTGTTTATAGCAAGTGGAATTAGAAAATTTGATTAGAGATAATAGGCATTTTGGAAAAAAAATTCAATTTCACTTACAAGGAAGTTAAAGGACTGAATTGCAAACAAATACAGCCTCATAAAATTTACAAGCCGAGCAAAGCTTCATTACACGTGGAGAAATGGAATAATATAGTATTTTCGATCTGCATTATCCATTTGTGTTTTTTTTAACAAGTCATACAATTTTCAATTATTCACAAAAAAATTTGTATGTCATGATAGATATGGATTCACACTGGTTTTCAGCACTTTTTGACGGGGGTTATGATGACGTAATGAATAACGTTGCCGATTATGTTAATTATGGTAATTCTTCTGTAAATGATGGAGATTGTAGTGATAATCACAGTTCTGATAATGACGACGACAACGATTACATTAATCGTATTTGTTGATGGTGATTCGTATTTCATGAATTTGCGAAACTTATTTTTTTAGTCAGGTCAAATTGATGTCATTTTTCTGGTTTATCGTATATTAGAATTGTGTAAGAGCTATCGACGGTACACATGTGCGTGCATGTGTTTCTTCTAAAAATTAAATTTCATTTATCGGATGAAAAGGTGTGCCGACCTAGAATGTTATGGCTGCATGTAGCTTTGACATGCAATTCACATTTATTTGGGCGGGTTGGGAAGATAGTGCACAAATTTTTCTCAAGGCAATTGACAATCCACGTATAAAATTTTCTAAGCCACCAGAAGGTAGTAATATGTGTATGAGTGTGTGTGTATATATGATAATTAATGTTATTTTTTTTTTGCAATTTTCAATTTAAAAAAATTATATGTATTTACAGAGAAATACTACTTGGTTGATTCGGGATATCCTAATGAATATGAATTTTCAGGTCCATATAGAGGTTAGAGATATCATTTATAAGAATTTAGGAGGCGAGGACAACCACAAACTCGTGAAGAAATTTTCAACTGTATGCACTCTTCATTACGTTGTGTGATAGAACGTACATTTGGAGTTTGAAAAAAAGATGGCAAATCTTACAGAATATGCCATCCTTTAATTACAAGGCACAAGTTAGAATTGTTGTCGCATCCATGACAATTCATAATTACATTAGAAGAACTTCAATGCAAGATGTGGCATTTATGGAGTTCAATCGCCATCCTGATTTTGTGCTCGATGATTTTCTAACTGATGTGGCTCCACATTCACAAAGCCAAGGACACCACAGGCCTTCGTGAATGGATTACGTACGTAATGAGATTGCTGCAAGTTTAATGACACAATTATAAATTATTGTTCTAATATGTTTAGATTTATTTGCAAAAATTTATTGGTTGTAATGTTACTTTTATGTAACTGTTCATTAATATTATGAATGAAGTCCTTTTAAGTAATTATATCATAACATGAAATTGAAACACAATTTTTAACCAAACACATTAAACAACTTTTTGTTCAACCTTAATTTTAACCACAGTTTTAACCAAACATATATTTTTCCTAACCAATCTCAACTAAAAACACTTTTTATGAAATTACTTTTTTCAAACTATAACTACAATAACCACTACAATACCAAACGCACTCTTATATGTCATTTTTTATGTCATTTTTTTTAGTAGAGTAAATTATAGCTTATTCTATATATGTTATTTTTTTAAAAAAGTTTTCATAATCAATGTTATTAAACTTGATTGATTTCACAAGTCAACTCCATGCCGCCAGATTTTAGGCCAAGTTTTACATTGAATTAGATAAAAGTTAACTCGGTCAAATATGATCAACTTGGAACTCATCAAAACCTGAATGGAATCTATTTTAATTGTCTTTTAATTTTTTCTTCACAACAATATTGATTTGATCTTTTTTTTTAAATCTTGAAATGTGATGTTAATCCAGATTAATTTAGGTTGATTTATTTAACTTGTGACCCGAGTTTTGGATTACGCCGAGTTTTATAACTATGGTAAAAATAGGCAAAGATTTAAATAGTTATTTTTGAAACTAAAGGGACTGAATTATTTACTTTATAAAAATAGAAGAGTCAGGTTATAATTAACCTGGAAATTGCCTGTCAAAGTTTTCCCGCGCAAAGCAAAAAAA
>Ga0325405_1002627_pt1 | contig 18490 bp, 9 predicted proteins | sample PopdelMetagenome_21_FD_205663 | JGI IMG/M metagenome (GOLD analysis project Ga0325405, IMG submission 205663) | Populus deltoides microbial communities from Bellville, Georgia, United States - Xylem-Control-R2 | ecosystem: Host-associated > Plants > Phyllosphere > Stem > Wood/Secondary xylem...
ATCACCGAACTCGCAAACACCCCTCTTAAAATCCCTCTTTCACACCTTTTATACTATAACAAGCTATCCAAAATACTAATGCATACTTCAAGATATGGCCAGACCATTAAGAGAATACATATCTAACTAGTATTGTTTAGTAAAATCATTTTGGATTTTTATCGATCCTAGTTTAAAGTTTTAGCCACAAATCATGTTTTGGATATAGTTCGCATGATCTTTCTTCAAATTAACTAAATTAGTACTTTAAAATATGTAAGATATATTGGTCTTGCAAGTCTCAATCCTCAATTAGATTTTACTTGAAGAGGATAAAAGCTAATATAATATAAAATCATTATTGGAGTTTCTTAAATTTAGGCATCAAATGGTCTTTTAAGTATTAGCAATTTGTATTAACTATACATTAGAATTCGAGGGAACATCTAGAAATAATTTCCTTATATTATCTTGTGAAACATTGCATTCTCAATGAATCGTATATAGTATAATTCTACACAAAGTAGTTCTATTGTGTGGAAAAATTCAATGAAATCTTCAATTATTAGCCGTAGATTGCTAAAGATGAGACTCCAACTCGAGCCCTAATCCCACACACATTCACAGTAGCTCTTTAGAGTTCGAATTTGCCTTGTTCTTTCTAAATATTCACCCCTCTTTTTTCTTTTTCTTTTTCTTTTTCTGGAAAATTGTCCATCCATCCATATATAGTATAAACTACATTATAGTTTTTTACGATTGTGTATATATGAAATTATATCTTGTGTTGCTGATCCAATCTTTGATCTAATATAGTTAAATATATACCTAACAAAATAGTGTTTTCATCTTTGCTTTCCATACCTATAAACCCTACTTCCACACTTGCTCGCTTCACTTGCTTTTGCAAGAGCACCAATAAATTACAAAATCATTAGTATTATTTGGATATTTAGATTGCACCTCCCTCTCCCTCTCCACCTCTCTTTTCTCCTGACCAGTACGTTACCGTCTCTATGTACTATTGCGACGTCAAGCAATGATCTTAATTTCATGCCAAGATAAATATTTATAAGCAACATAGAAGCTTCCTGGAAGAGTAATGTCCGCGTGCAATGTATGTCAGTGATCAGTAGAATCTAATAATAGTGAGAAAGCTTTGCAACGTGATTGAATAGTTATGTGCATGGTCTTTAGGGAGACCTAAAGTCATTGGGATTAGAGGCTTCTTTTGTTTTCACACCTGCCTTTCCTAACATGGCAGAAACAATACTCTTAGCAAGGCATGGCATTAGGTTTGTCAATAATTGCCATTGAAAACTTGCACCACGGCAAAGAATCTTGATGATAATGAGGATTTCGAACCTTTTAGCCTGACTAGTATTGAGGTATAGAATGAAGTTTTTACCTGAGCTCATAGGAATTAATCTACAGGCGAGGTTCAAAGGAGAAGGCATCGATCGATACCTATGTTGCGACTTGGGAATCAATTGATATGCATCTGTTACACACATCAACAGAAGCAATTAAACTCTTAAATAGTATACAAATTGCATGGTATTGAAAGAAATATATAACCTCAATATAGTTTAGCCTAATGGTTAAGAAGGTACGTATAATCCTTTTCTTGACATTTCTAGATAATAAGTAATCTAAATATTCAGAATTTAGATCCTAAAAAACTCTAAATAATAATCATATACCCATAAACAAATAATTTGAAGCAATACCATTTGTTTTTTATGGAACAAATTTTATAAGTAATGATGTAAAAAATATGATGATGATGACATGATCAGGTGATAGTAATTGTCGTAGCTGGGGGTGATGGTGGTGCCCACGGGGATAATGAATCAAAGATAATGTGGTGGTGCGGCGGGAGTGACAAAATTACTTGTACAGTTAATGGATATCTAACAAAATCCAAGCAAGGATGAGCATGGAGGCATTTTCCTTTTGAATGCCCCTCACCTCTCATAAAGAACTCGAAACCAATTTATTTTTTAAAATTAATACTATTGTCGAGTTTACTTTTCAATTATTTATATTTAATAATGTATTAGATTTGAGATAAAATTCAATGTTTTATATGAGCTTAATATTTATTTTTGTATTGTGTATCAACTATCAAATATTGTATTGCAATTCAAGATATTATATCATTTTTTTTTGTTAATTAATGAAAATCTTCAAATTTATCTCATTTTCAATGAAAATAAGTTTTTTTTCTTATCCGAAACGTGATCAATATAAAAACGTATTACCTGTCAATTTATCATTTTTAGTGCATGTTTGACGTTGTGTAACTTTTGTTTTTTAAAATAATTTTTGCCTGAAAAAAATTAAATTAATGTTTTTTAGATGTTTTTCGATGATTTTAATGAGTTGATTTAAAAAATTAAAAAAATCTGAAAAAAATTATTTTAATACATTTTCAATTGAAAAATACTTTTAAAAAATATCATACAATGCATTACCAAACATGCAATTTATAATAAAGTAAAGGTTTTATGGTGGCAAGATGACAATGGTGGAGGTTAATGGTAACATGAGTGGAGTGTGAAACAATCCAAATGAATAAAAAGAAATGCAAAAATAAGAGATGAGAAGGCTAGAGTTTCATTGATACTGTATAATGTGATCACAATAATCTAAGGAAATAGGTTTGATCTAAATACAGAGAGATTATATATAGGCTAAACTGAAAAGAAAATAAAAAAAATATTATTTTATCCTTAATAAATAAAACAAAATAACCCTATATTTCTTAACATCTCCCCTCAAACTCACGATGTGGCAGTTATAAGCATCGAGAGTTTGCCAACAAGAAAAAAAAAAAGGGAAACAGAATTCGACTTGGTAAGGAAATTTGTAATCTGTAAAGAAGAAGAAATAAAAGGCAAAGTAATGGTGCCATGCTTGAGATAATAACAAGTAAGATGACAATTGATCTGAATGTATTTAGTTCGTTAATAAAAAATTGAGTTGTGAGCAATTTGAATAGAACTTTAGTTGTCACAAAACAATACATAGAAGTGAGATGAGAAAATAAAACTCTCATATACGCAAGTAACCAACATAACCAAACAATCTATTTAGTAATAGATGTCATAACACAATATTCTACTTTGGTTGAAAATTGAAAAACAATAAATTATTTATTGCTCTTCCAAGAAATAAGATAATCACCTAAAAAATACAGAAACTAATAACAGACTTGTGATCTGTGGGATCATTGTTATGATCGGCATCAGAATATGCGTGCAGCTCAAAAGAAGAGGTGGATGGAAGTAAAATACTATGAAAGATTATACCCCGAAGATATCGTAAAATATGAAGAACAACTGTCCAATGAACGATGGTAGGAGAAGCAACAAATTAACTAACAATATAAACAACATATGCAATATCTCGACGAGTAATAGTGAGATATATCAAACTCTCAATAATAATACGGTATAAAGTAGGATCTGACAAAGGTAAATCATTAGAAGAAAAATATTTTGTGTTAACCTGAATGAGAGTATCTACAGTCTTATTATCATTTAATCTAACTCGCTCAAGAACATCTGCAACATATTTCAACTTGTATCAGTGCACTTAACAAAAAATTTCTCAAACCAAGCACGAGGTGCTTGTTTGAGACTATATAACATTTTCTTAAGCTTGCAAACATACCCAGAATCATGTGAAACACCAGAAGAGGGTGCCATATAAACTTCTTCTTGAAGATCTCTATAATAAAAGTACAAAACATAGTTATTTTTTCAACTGGAGCAAATGTCTTATCATAATCCATATCATACTATTCAGAGTATCCTTTTGCAACCAACCTAGCTTTATATCGCTCAGTAGACCCATTACAATTAGTCTTGATCTTATACACCCAATGATAACCAAGAAAACTCTTACCAGAAGGTAGAGGAACCAAATCTCAAGTATTTGTCTTATGCAAAGCAGAAAGTTTCTCATTCATAGCTTGCTGTCAAAGAGGATCAGGAATTTCTCTTTATAGGAAGAATGCTTAAAGAGACAATAAATAGAAGCTAAAAAAACATAAAAGATGAAGAATAAGAAAAATAGGCAAAATTTAGTAACTTTATGGACTTAGGAATGTGTGTGGATTGACGTAGAGGTGGATTCATAATCTTAAACGGAGCTTTGAGAGAATATAGAAAAAAAATAGAGCTTTAGATATACCAGAGAGTAAATTATCAATACCTGCAGAATAATCAGTACGAATTGTTCGAACATGAGAAGAGGTATTTGAAGTACTGGAACTTGAGATGATAAACTATCAGAATCTTCAGAAAAATATTTATATGAATAAGATCAGATCTAGTCAAGCTATAAGTAGTGGATAGAATAGAAAAGAAAGGTAAATGCTCGAGAAAGACAACATGATCAGACACATTAAGTTTCTGAGTTATTGGATCAAAACAACGATATCTTTTTTTACCTTATCATAACTCAAAAAGAAAAAAATAGCAAATTAAAAGAACAACGTATTGCATTCTATATGAGGACAAAGAACAAAACAGTTACAACAAAAAACTCTAAAGAATGAATAGGCATACTCATACAAATTTTTAAAAGGAGAAAATTCTAAAATATAAGAAGATAGAATTATATTAATCAAACCTACAGTAGTAAGAACAACTTCTCTCTAAAATACACCAGGAACATAAACAGATAAGAAGAGAAAACGAGTAGTTTCAATAATGTGCCTATTTTTTCTTTTAGCAACTTCATTTTGCTCAAGAGTATTTGTACACAAAGTTTGGTGAATGGTTTCATCTAAGGAAAAAAACTCACAAAATTTATTAGAGTTGTATTTCTCACTCAAATCACTCCTAAAACATTTGATAACAGTGGAATGTTGAGTTTTGATAGGAGCTCGAAAGGCTATATATATCTCAAAGAATTCAGAATATTATTTCATTAAATAAGCCCAATAATAACGAGTATGATTATCATCAATAAAAGAAATATAATATTGAGACCCTCTTTTATGGTAATATGAGAAGTCCCTATACATCATAATGAATCAAATCAAATTTAAAAGAAGAAACAAAAATACTTCGATTAAAAGTTAAAGCAGAAAATTTTGTCAGTTTACATCCATCACAATCATAAATATTAAAAGTTTGTGAATTTCTTAAAGCTCTTATGGATACCATAAATCTCAAATGAGAAGCCAAAACATGATCTAAACAAGAATATCATAAATAAAAACTAGAAGAAGAACTCAAATGAAAAGAAGACAAATTAAAACTAATAGCAGCAGCAGTAACTGGCGTTATAGTCCATTCTTCCTATGGCCTGTCCCAATTAGCTTCTAAGACTGCAGATCTTGCACACAACAAAAAGAAAAGGAAAAGATGACTAAATAATCACTAGAATCACATAATTGACCAACATGAGCTAGATTTAATGTGAGTTTTGGAATAAGAAAAACATTAAGGTAAGACAAGTGAGGTGTGACAATAGAGCCAACACTTGTTAAGGGCATGAGAGTGTCATCAGTAGTCATGACATGAATAGAAGGTGAAGAGGACATAAAAGTAAAAGATGAAGAATCTGGAGGCATATGATGTGAAGCACTAGAATTCAAGACCCATTCAGAATGTGACATGCCTAAAGAACTATGAAGCAACTGACCTATAGGGAAAAAAAATGAACATAACTTGTGATTGTAAAGAGAGAAACTTCTGAAATTGCTCAATCAGAGTACTAAGATCAGTGAAAGAACCTAATGGAACTATTGTTGTAAAGAACCTAATGGAACTATTGTTGTAACATTGTGGTATGGTGGTTTATTACCCTGAAATGGTCTATGAGCATTAGATTGTGACTAGCTGTCAGGCTTTCAAGCTTAATTTTGTTGTCTCAACTTGGGACACTAAGCCTTCCAATGACCTTTGTGTTTATAAAAATTGCACTCATCAAAAGCAACCCTTGTGTAAAACTTATTCTAATTATTAGAGAATGGCTTAGAATGTACTACTAGCATAGAAAGATTAGAAGTATAAAGAATTCTTTTTTCATAATAAGATTGAAGATGTATTTCTTCAGCCAATAACTCACTGACAATTAAGTCAACAAAAGATAATGGAGAACGATGCAAAGTTGAACGTCTAAGTCCTTCAAAATCATTTCAAAGTGCCGTTAAAAATTATATCAATCGTTGCTCCTCTCTATGAGTAATATAGGTACCGCATGCCTTTAATTATGTTGATTCTACAAGAGATAATTGATTCTAAAGATATGTCATAGCATAATCAAACCCTTGAATACTTATATTTTTTTGGTGAAGAGCTTGTATATCATTCTCTAATTGATACTGCTTTTTAAAATTTGATTGTGTAAATAACCTTTGCAAATGATTTCAAACCTCTTTTGATGTCTTATACTTTATCAACTGTGTATCTATAGAATGCTCAACAAAATTGTTAATCCAAGTAATAATCTTTGCATTGTTTGCTTCTCATGTATATATCAAAGCAGTATAACTCTTATCGATATTCCTATGTATCATAGAAGTTCCACTAACATATTCCCACATCTTTTTACCCTTAAGAAAATTTCTCATTACATAACTCCAATATGAATAATTATTTCCATCCAACCTCACACTCACAGACTGAAATGAATCATTTCTTTTAGTAGCCATAATCAACAAACAAAGAAAACCAGAACATAAAAAAAAGAAAATGAAATATCAGATTACAGAATCTGAACAAATGTCTTCTCGAAGTTATACGATCACTTTAAAAAAAAATCAAGGCTCCACCTCGAACCTTGGTAAGGGCGTGTTGCCCCCTACAAAATCTCTAGCCTCGTTTCATGAAATCATGCTCTGATACCATGTGGAACAATCCAAAGAAATAAAGAGAAATACAAAAATAAGAGGAGAATGTTAGGGTTTCATTGATATTGCATGATGTGATCACAATAATATAAGGAACAGGTTTAACTTAAATATAAAGAGATTATATATAGACTAAATTGAAAAGAAAATAAAAATATTATTCTACAGTTAATAAATAAAACAAAATAACTATATATTTTTGATATGGAGTTAGGTGATAGAGATGACATCGTGATGATGATGGTAATAAAATGATGATAGTTAACATGTTGAATGATATTTTAAATTAATTATTGTTTTGAAAATATTTCATTATATAAAAAAAATCTAATGAATGTACCATGTTTATATTATGATAACATATTTTATATTAATTGTTCTATAAAAATATTTTACACAGAAAAAGATATAAAAAAATTAAAAAAATATTTTCCGTGAAATATTTTAAGTACATAAAACGCCTCCTTAAGATGTAAAGGCATCTCAAGGCATCTCATATATATATATATATATATATATCTTCATTTTGAAGGGATTGCGATAGCTTAAAATAAACATCAATATGAAAATTTTTAATTAGAATCGAGATGGACAGAAGAATAATTAAAGGGTTTTTACATTTGTACGTAGTTGAGTGCATTGTTTCACTTCCATCGATATATTTCATTGGTCATGAATTTTTCTACTTTTAGCACATAAAAATATCCTTTCTGTTCTCATCATCTTTTATCTACGGCACCGTTTATTACATTTGTATGACATCATGAACGGCCCGCTTTAATTTCACCTCTGACCTTTTCCCTCGTTTCGTACATCGATCTTTTCCCGTTTTGTTTTTTTGTCTATCAAAATATAGCAGCTAGTGTTAGTACTATGGTTTTGATTTCTTGCTTTTAATCTTACAAAGTGATGGTAACTACTAGTTATTTATTAATTAGTCCACGGTGGTGCATAGTTGCCAAAGGTGGTGGTGGTAACGACTGCTAGGTGGGCCATGGGCCAATGAATCTTAGCAGTAGTGACAATAGACAAGCCGACAATACGGTAATCGCAGTGGTCACCAAAGTGATGGTGGTGATAGCAGCAAGCACTCACTGCTGGCTGCGGTAGCGAACACTTGACCATGGTGACTTTGGGTTGCTCTGTTGGCTTGGATTGCTAGCGGCACTTTTGGTGTGGTTATGAGCTCACTATTGATAATCCATGGATGACAATGAGCTAGGTGGCCGCCGTGAAAATAGTGATAGGAGGTCGCAGTTTAGCTGGTGCAACAAGCCAATCATGGCAATGGCATGGTGGCCGTTAGGAAACGTTGGTGGCAGTGGCAGTCACCGGTTGATAATGTTGAAAAAATCAGTTGCCATTGTTAAAATTACTCTTTTTCTAAAATTATGGTGAACAGTTGGAAATTTTAGACTATATTTATTGACAAAGAAATATTTTTCATTTCCATTGATTTTCAGTTTTCTGTTTTTTTAATGAAAAATCAAAAAACAGTGTTAAATTTATTTCATTCAAATTAAAAAATATTATGAAAAAGTTATATAATTAACTTAAAAAAGGATATATATTTATGTTAAATATATAATAAGAATCAAGTTTATGGCACTAACTAAATATGAAAGTAGAAAAAAAAACCAATTTTAATCTTTTACACTAAAAGTTGTTTGTATATAAAAGAAAAAAAATATATATTGTTTATGTTTTTTTATTTATAAAAATAGTGCAAAACCATGAAGAACCTCTAGATTTATACTAAGAATTAAATTCATTAAACTAACTAAATATGAAAAACAATATTGCATTTGAATAGAAAACTACAGTTATCTTCTTTTTTCTACCAGTCTTTTTTAAAAAAAAAAAAAACTATAATTTTAGTTTCTTAAAAATAAAAACAAAAAAAAAAGACAACGTTAATTGTGGCCTCATTGGAAACAATTCAAACAGAAAAGGCTATTTCTTTGCTAGTAGTAGTTTTACATCAAAATAATATTATTTTATTTTTTAAAAATTTATTTTTTTTATATCAAAATAGTCTTAAAATACAAAAAATAATTTTATATTTTTATGAAAACACTTTTCTAACTCAAAAACAAATAATCAAGGGCAATTCTCTTTGCTTGTAACCGCGACCAATGTCAAAGCAAAGGATCAGAAAAGGGCATTGATAGAGGACAAGGGGGCGAACAAGGCGCACCTGCAGTTTCATTGTCTCGCTTGCGGTAAACTGTGGCCGTTCAAACACGACCAGAGTTAAGGAGACAGCATTTCCACTTCACATGCGAATCAGAAAAAGGCATTGATAGAGGAGAGGCATCAGTTAGCTATAGATGTGCTTGAATTTTCTTGCAATTGAGAGCATTTGTCCTGCTTTTGCTTTTAAATTACACCTGACTAGTGTCATTACTTACTTCGAAGTTGCATCGCCACAAAGAAGAAACCCTGATTTTTCTGAACTCCCTGCCCTGATTCAGTATGAAGTCCATCATTGAACGCTACAGCAAACAAAAAGAGGAGTGCCAGCCACTGGTAAATCCTGCTTCAGAAGTAAAGGTAAGCACTCAACAAACACTTATATTGCTTTGCGAGATTTACAGCATGCATAGAGGCACATCCACTCAAGTGATTGCATTTTTACTCGAGGGGAGTTGTCAATGGCTCTCGGGCCACTCTGAAAAGGCATCTAGATTTATAAGCAGCTTCATGGTTTTTCATCACCCCCACGTTTGAACCTGCTTTTGACTAAAAAGAAAGAATGCTAAAAACTTGGCATCAACGGACAACAAAGCAGCTGGATCCACAAATATAGCATAGTCTGCCAGATGTTACAGATTTGGATCAATGCACACATCATTCACAAACATTGAATAGATTAAAATAATTGTGTTTCAAGGAGATCTCTATGGATAAACATCAAGCGACATCATTATGGTTCCAAGTCATCTATAATAAAGAAGCATGCAAGAGCTGCGACTCTAAACTATCATTCATATCATGCATGATGATCACCAACCAATTGTCACTGGGTTCTCGTCAAAATCTTCCAGCCCTATACAGTAGCCCAGTTCATTGTCAGATTCAGCCTTCTCTCTGTCAATAAACTCTTCTGGCAACTAAGTGTTCTTCCTCACCAAAAAGTTTCCCAACACTCTTCCCTGTTGTAAAACAAGCAGAACACACAAGTAGAAATGATACAACATGTACAAACACACAAGTTATTACAAGAACCAATCTCAACATTTCATTAAATCAAAAAGATATACACAAGTCTGTCTGTGCATGCGCTATGCACAATGATTTTCTATTATGCCAAGCCATGTTCAATTTAATTTTATCCTGCAACCAAACACAATAGCAACGTCACCATACAGGAACATTTACAATATTCAAAAACAAAATTCCTCTGCAAAACTGAATACACGACCATCTCATTAAGTGTTCTCTGTAGATTGTAGCATCAACATGCAGATTTCTAAGGCAATCACTTCTTCAAGCAGCTCTCATCAATTCTATTCTACTCCAAATTATTGCTTGTTATATGATGTGCTTCATTTTCTGCTCACTAGTTTTGGAAAAGGGAGGCAGCAAGCTTGAGGAAGGAACTGCAGTGCTTGCAAGAATATCGTCGGTAAAGTTAATTATCACTGAATATTCTCAATAGAGGATCTCAACAACACGTCACCGTTGGCCTTAAAATAATGGTGTAGGCTATGTGGTTAAAAAAATTTACGGCCATGTTATGTTTCACATCATGGATCGCAGTTGTAGCCACATCTGCCACGAGAAAAACTAATAGATTTGTGCATCCATGGACAAGTTTTCTTTCTAACACTATATTCATGGACAAGTATAAACTCTGGCACCATACCTAACATTTGCCTTGAGATGTTGCAGGCAATTGATGGGAGAAGAACTGTCTGGTTTGAGCATCAAAGATCTAGAAAATCTAGAAAACCAGCTGGAGAAGAGTATGAAAGGTGTTCGAATTAAAAAGGTAAACCTATACTGATCTCAAGATCACTTTTTGTACATGTATGCAGCATGCTCTTGATGCTAATGCAGCCTTTTTTTGCACACAGGAACAAATTTTAACTGATGAAATTAAAGAGATTAGCCAAAAGGTTTTCTGGACTATTGCCTTCAATATTTCCCAAATTGATTGTAGAGACATTCTCTTGCTCACTGGCTTTGATTGGCTTCATTGCAGGGTAATCTAATTTATCAAGAAAACCTAGAACTGCATAAGAAGGCTGACCTCATCGGTCTAGAAAATGCAGAATTGCGTAAGGTACTAGTCTTGGTAACACATGTATCACTAAGAAATTTTATCCATCTCCCATTCAACTCTGAACTTCACTTTTTACCACGAAATAAAGAACCTACGAAGAATTTATACACACATTCTTCATAGAATACACTCCCTCCTACAATCAGGTAGCTCTTAAACAACAAATCTAGAATTCAAGTCTAGTGTATGGGAACCATACCTATATAGCAGTGAGCTAAAAGGCCTGTGGAACCTAAACTTGAGATTTTAGAAAGTGAACATTCATCAACATGCTAAAAGCCTAAATTAGAAGTTTCTTATCCCAGGTTTATGGAGAACGGAATGTGGATGAAGCAAACAGAGCTTCCCGGCCACCCTACACAGTAGAAAATGGATATGACTTGCATGCCCCAATCCGTCTCCAATTGAGCCAGCCCCAGCCTCATAACAGTGAAGCACCAGCAAGCTCAATGAAACTGGGGTAAGTTCTCTTCACAATATGAGGAATTGTATACTAATCTTTATCAGAGCAATTGACTTAACAAAAAATCTGATGACATTCTTTTCAAAATTTGCAAAAGGTTGCAACTCCAATATTAAAGCAGTTGATAACTGTGGATGTTTATCACTTATCAGTCATCACTCATCAGTCATCATCCACCACACAGATCCAAGCTTCACAATGAGATCTCAAGCATCATGTGGGAAAGATGCTCGGCAGCAGGACCATCCTATTTGGTATGATATGTTTAATACTAAATTTAGAGGTTGGTGTAAATAATTGCCAGACCAGCTATCCATGTCAAATATGCAATAATGAAAAGCTCAATGTGAGCCAGGTGTTACTAGATGTCTAAAAAATTTAAATGTGCTCAATGGAAATGAACTGCTAAATGAAATGTGGTATCTATATATGCTTTTCTTAGAGAGAAAGATTGATAAAAATCTAAGTAAAAGACTTGTGCGTTTGTTGATTATGATTTGATTGGAAGTTCTGATCTCTATGCTCTTTTCTGTAAAATAGTATACATTCTTCAATTCTTTGAATGGAAATTCATGAAAGAAGACAATGAATAAGAAGTTTACAAAATAATAACAATTGACCTAATCGTACAAGATACCAATTTCCAATGGGATAAAGTATAGTTACCAAATCAGAAAGCTTGATTTATAGTTAACAATACATAATCCTTGTAGTAAAACTGATGGGGACAACATACCCAAGACATGGTTCACATGTTCGTATGATCTATGATGATGGAGGATAGTCCAACCCTTATGTTATTTGATTTTATTTAGGTTTATTTATTAGATTTTATTTAATTATTGTTAGGCAGTATTTATATCCTATCTTTCTTTAGCTTTATCTTCTTAGCTTCTTCTTTTCTCTCTTCTTTAGCTTTAAATCTATTTTGTCCCGCTTCAACTTTGGTATTAGAGCACAGAAGACTTTTAAATGTATTTACAGATAATCGATCTCTTAGAGCTTGTGAAAATCCTTAAAATTCAACATAGTTCCTAAACCCTAGAAACCGTGTAGAATCATTATCAACAATTGATAAAAAATTAATCTTTCTATTTACAACCTGGATTTGGAAAAAAAAAATCTTTTTGTTTTATAACCCAGTTCTGAAAAAAAAAAAAAAAAAAAACCCTCGCGTAGCCACATCAGCAGCACACGGCCATGCCAGCGCTGCACTGCCATGTCATTGTCGTATTGCCACATCAACGGCAACGCCATGTCAACAGCACACTGCCACGTCAGTAGCGCATTGCCACGTCATCACCACATCAGCAGCACATTATCCCCCAATGCCATGTCAGCCCTCTTCACCATGTCAGCAGCTGTAGCTTCCAGCATCTTCGCAACAGTAAATCACTTTACCTTTTGATACGTTGAATTTTATTGTGGCATTACACTTACTATTCAAATTATCATTGATTACTTATGTGCCTAAAAAATAATACCTTCCTTGCATTACACCCTAATTTATTTGCTCACTTTATATATTGCCATTCAAATTTTGTCATTGGTCTTTTTTATTATCATTGATAGCTCAATCCTTGTGTTATTGGATTTTATTTGGGTTTATTTATTGGGCTTAATTTCATTATTGTTTTATTTGGGTTTATTTATTAGGCTTGGTCTAGTTATTGTATTATTTGTTCTAGTTAGGGTTTTAGTATTTATATTCTATTTTTCTAAATGTTAGACGAGATTTTTCCCCGTTCTTCTCTTCTTCTGCCTTTTCTTCTCTTTCCTTGGTTTTTTCTTCTTAGCTGCTTCTTTTCTCTCTTCTTTAGTTTTCAATCTCTTTTGTCCCATATCAAAAACACAATAAAACCTAATGATAAAAGAAATAAAACCTAGGCAATAAGGGAAAAGGTGCTTAACGATGCCACAAATTTATATTCTCTATCATGGATTTTGTCAGCTATGTATAAATACTTAATTGAACATCATGTCACAGTTTGTGCAGTAATATTGTAAAAGAAAGAAAAACTCACTATCTTGAGAATATAAGTTATAAATCTGAAACCGTCTGAAGAATGCTTTGTAGAATTGATGTTCATACCTCATTTCCCTTTTCCAGGTCTAGCATAGAACTCGGCAGACAAGCTTTAAGCAGACAGGACTCCTCGGTAAATGCAGTGGACAAAATCCAATATCTGAAGTTCAACACCAGTCAGGATCCTTTAAAGTACAAGGAAGAGAATATAAAAGCATTTTGCCTGTGAACACGTAAAGGAATTCAGTAAATAAAGGGCAGAGCATCTACCATGTCATTCAAAGATTTTTCAGCCTGTCGTTGAGCTGCTATTATACAAAGCAATAAAAGTCTTTTCTTTTTTAGTTAAACTTGGGTTGCCTAATATAATAAATAGATAATCCTCATCTACAGCAGCTTCTAAGAGTGTAATTTGCCATTTGTAGGCAGACCTTTCCAAGTCTCAGGTAATTCTTAACACAGATTAAAAATTACCTCTCAGAAATGGTACATCAATATATTATGGGAAGCCAACAATAGATTCTCCACTTCAGAAGTGACATTCCAAATTATTAAGCGTGTTCCATCAAACTTCAAAACATGAGAAAACAAGCGGTGAGAATTAATAGTGACAGAAGCAAGTAATGAAAACCATAGCAACACAACTGTAAAGGACATTCAGATGTACATTAGTAGAAAAATTAGAGCACTAGCAAGTACAACCACTGTTGGCATGCTTGCAAAGCATCACATACACATGCTGATGCATCTGTCAATATCCATGCTTCGACAAACCTATGCTTTACTCACATTTGTCTACATGCATTAAACAACGGAGATTGGAAGGGATAGTGAGGGAGAATTTTCATGGAACTGGTATCGTTTTGATATCGATTTTCAGATTAAAACTAAAAACATTGATAAAAAGTAAAACTTACACTTATCTGTGTTTCCAACATCAACTGAGCTACCTTTTCAATAACCAATATTTTTGTACTTCCATTCATAATAAAAAGATAAACTGAAAAGATTAAAATGATTATTCTTTTAAAGTACACGTGTGTGTGACCACAGTCTCTCTTTGAGCCTCTGTTCTGTTAAAGGTTTTATGATTTTAACCTGGTCTTAACTGGTGACTATATAAACCTACTACCTCGTATAATGATGCAACTATGAAAAAAAGGGAGGATTTACTTCTAGGGAATTTTTTAATTTCTGCAACTTAAAGATTCCTAAGTGAGGCCCCTGGCAGCACATGATGGAGAGGAATTTCTTTTAGTCTGTTAAGTTGGGTAAAAAGTGATTTTGGGCCTAAATTAACTTCTATTTAGGTAATCATGTCATAAGTTTGTGTATTTCAACAACATCAGCAAAATCTAAACCTTTTATGGACTAAAGTGGTTTTAATCTAGAGAAATTACCCGTTCACATATTCCATAAAGTTATTTTATCCAATATCTGAATCAGCACCTCTGCAACCCAAGCCCATTTGTAGGCAATTTCCCTTGAGTAAGATGGCTCTCTGCAGTTAGGACCACTAGACTAACATAAGCAAATGTTAACAGTGCATGTGCCTACTATCAGACAACTAATTCATGAAAAACTTAAAGACTATGACTGATTAGGAAGTAATGTGTCATAAAGCCAGTGGCAGAAAGGTTCTTACCTCCATCTGTTAAACTGAGTAGATGGATGAGCAACTCATCAAACCATGTATTCTTACATTAATTTATAAAGAAGTACATTGTTTTAGACACACATGAGTTTGATATTTAATTTAGAGACACATGAGTTGGAAATTTAATATTTACTATACTTTTCTCAAGATTATGTAGAGGTTTGCCAGAAAGTAGTTGCACATAGCAAAATCAATCACCCCGTCTCCTGAATAAAAGCATATCTTGTTAACCAATAATGGGAAGCTAGTAGCATGCCCTGAACTAGTTTCTAGAAACATAAATGGACATGATCATAAGCAAGAAAATAAAACTGAGACCAGCGAAAATAGAAATCATGAAATAGAGGTACCAAATTCTAACTTTGAAGTGATGTTGGCCTCTACATAAGGTATAAAACATCTACTAAATGGGTGGTTTGATAACTCAGGATCAAATTTGTCCTTAAGCATTGAAAGAAAAAGCAATCGTTAGGTTGAGCAGAAAAATTAAAGAAAAGAAAGAAAGCTCTACCTTTACTACAACATGAAGGGGGAAATGACACAGTAAACCTACTGCAAATTGAGTTTTAGATATAAAATCAGAAGCAAGAAATCAAATTCCATTGTGTTGGAATGGAGCAAGTGGTTATACAAATGAATTGTCCCAATAAAAATTTATCTTTCAATTGAGAAATCACCCATTAAAATGAATCCTGAAATCTCCTTTCTGTACTTTCTGGATACTAAAAGATCCATTAAAAGGATAGAGAAAGTAACACGAACTTGGACATGGCAGCACCCAGAATCATCTATACCTACAACTTCAAACACCATCTACAGTTATTCAGCATACTGATGACCAAACCTAATTAAAGAATCTGTGTATTCAATCAGCAAAAAGCTTTGCATTCACCTCGTAATGTTTGCGTGTTTGTTCTACAGAGCCACCTAGAAACACGTCCTTAATGTTAATTTTGACTAGCATTTCCTTTTGCCCTTTACATTGGATGTCAAGTTCATTGAAGATAAACTTTAATCTTCACTAGAAGTATAGCGTGCAATATCTCTTCCAATACATTATTTGCAAGAGAATCCGGGCTCAATATAAGGGACCAAGGGCACAGGTTAACAGTCACTGTCAAGGCAGTTTCACATTAATAAACAGTTTCTGTAACTTCATGACAATAACACAGTACACAACATAATTGTCCAGTGTGCAATCTCAAGCAAACTAGTAATAAGTAATAACCACCAATTAAAGAAGGCAGAAAAAAAATACAACAGATCTCTCTTCTTTTTTTAGCCTAATCAAAAAATAGAAAAACATCCACGATGCAGTTTCTTATAGCTCACGATTCATTCATTAGGCAATTAGTCATCACAAGAAATAAAAAATAAAAAAAGAAGAAAGCAAATCCCTGCTCAAACTCCCCATTACACAACAAATCAAAGCATGAAGTAGAAGGGCCAAATCCCCCTCGTTTTCTGCCATATTCATTTTCTTCTATTAATTTCTCGACCACGTATTGAATCTCAAACTAAATCAACCAAGCTTTAATACCAATAGTTGCGATTGCATCCAAGCCGATTGGTTATCCACACTACCACTTGTTCATGTAGTCAGGATTGCATGAAAACCAGTTACCGGGCATGACAATTTAATGGAAAATTCAAAATAGAGAAACTCAATCCCAAATTTTTTAAGCGGTTTGGCAAATCCCGTAAGAAAAAAAAAAGATAAAAAGAAAAGAAACTCTTAGCTATTAGGGATAAATACAGCACGACCATTGAGTATGATTTTCAAACTCAATCCCAAAACTCAATTACACCCACTCACATAACCTAAGGAAACCCCTCTCGCACCATTGTGTTAGTTATTAAGTTAAATTCTTACATTTATAGAGTTCCCGAAACCACTACGTTGTAAAAATTCTTTTCTACAACAAAGAAAAGGAACCCTAGACCACGTCAAACAAAGAAAAAACAGCCATCCAAGAAAACCTAGAAAACCAAAAACCATATAGAATCTCTAGATAGACTATAAATTTGATGCAGGAAATCAACGAACACGTCAATATAAAGTCAGGCAACAATATCCCATCACACACGCAAAATAAAAGAAGAGGAAGAAGAAGAAGTTACAGTAACAAAATATTACTGAAATGTGTATGTGCATAGTTCTAGTAGGATTGCTCATTTACCGACAAAAATCAAATCCGCTGCACAAATTTGAAAGTAACTAACCAGCCAGCAAATGCAACAAAAAAAAAAACTGAAAATAACATTGAGAGTGAAGGCTCTTTAATAGCTAAGGAAGTTCACGTACTTAATCAGTAGGGGAGAGAAAACGAAGAAGATGGAGTAACAGAGAAGAGGGAGGGATCTGATTATTATTCCCTGGAAGTGAAATAGAAGAATGGCGTCTGTTTATGTTGTTGGAGATGGATATAAAAAGCTACAGTTTGTGTACGTGGACGGGAGAGAGAAGAAAATATCTCAGCCAACTTCCATGTTTTGAGAGGTTTTTTTAATAAAAAAAGTACATTTGGGATTGAGAGTGCACTTGGACAGGTTTCTGCCTCCCTCTTCTTCTTTTTTTCTTTTTTTTTTTTAATATGAGTATGAACTCAAATCCAATACCTAACCAAAAATTGATTGATTTCTGTCTTTTAATGGGCCGAGGATATGAGATGATTGAGCCCACCTATTTGACACAAACTTTCAGCCACTAGCGGCCCACCAGGAGTTAATAAACTCACAAGGTTTTTGAAAAACAAATCCTCCTGAAGTGATGAAAATCTGTTTTCTGAATTGTTGAATGACGATAATCTCAAAGGGTTGGTGTTATGGTTTCTAAGATTTATTTATTTATTTATTTTTTATTTTGTGCCCACGTCAAGAAAGCTTATTCGATTTATTTAAATATAACAGATTGACATGAAAAATATGTCATTAAAATCGTATAAGAAAATTGATATTCATTGACACTTGTAATAAGTTAAAGATACTCTTACTATCAAATAAAAAAAAAACTTGAAAGCTGGCAAGTTATGTATTAAAAATATATCAAATAAAGATGATTGGATGGGATTGGCGAGAGAGGGGGAGGAAGAAATGGAACGAATTATTTTGCCTTTTTTCTTTTATGTATGATTTTATAACTTGAAATGACAAACAATTAATCTAATGACTTGCCATTATTTTTCGCTAATCAATTCTAATAACAT
>Ga0325405_1002633_pt1 | contig 18467 bp, 7 predicted proteins | sample PopdelMetagenome_21_FD_205663 | JGI IMG/M metagenome (GOLD analysis project Ga0325405, IMG submission 205663) | Populus deltoides microbial communities from Bellville, Georgia, United States - Xylem-Control-R2 | ecosystem: Host-associated > Plants > Phyllosphere > Stem > Wood/Secondary xylem...
CTCTCTCTCTCTCTCTCTTCTTCACTGCAGTGTCGTCGTATGGTTTTCGTTTGTAAAGATTCCTCCATAAGCACAGGGCATTAAAAGGAGAGAGAAAGTTAATCAAAAACCGAAGCAAAAGAAAATTGTAGAGAGAGAAATTTATAAAAACTAGTGCAATAACTCTCCGGGTCCGGGAAATGCCCTTCTCTCCGGCGTTTCCGTTTCCTCATAACCACCAAACAACATCAAATGCCCAACCCAACAAATGCTGCCATAAATAACAATTAGAGATTTTAAAGCAGGAGAGAAATTTGCGGAGAGAAGAGCGTGAGGGGTGTTTTTTTATGTGAGCTACAAAATGCGTGAAGGACTTATCGTTGATGAGGTAACCGGCGTCGTTTCAACCACAAAGAAGAAGAAATCAGGAGAGCTAGACAATACTACTACTAATAATAAGCAGCTAGATAAGGTTATACTACTCGTGGCAGACCAAGATATCACAAAACAAGCAGCTATTCCACCACTACCCATTGTTGTTAGCCGCGCTCGATCCCAATCTGCCACCCGCCGTGTCACTCCTGCCACCACGGTCGTCACTGCCAGCAGCTCGTCAGGCACCACTGTAGAAAAGCACCTCCCGAACGGGGATCTCTACATCGGATCATTCTCGGGACACGCGCCACACGGATCCGGGAAGTACATCTGGACCGACGGGTGTATGTACGAAGGCGAGTGGCGCCGCGGAAAAGCATCTGGGAAAGGGAAATTCTCTTGGCCTTCAGGAGCTACTTTTGAAGGGGGATTTAAGTCGGGTCGGATGGAAGGATCCGGCACTTTTATCGGATTCGACGGGGACACGTACCGGGGGTCATGGAGCTCCGATCGAAAACATGGGCATGGGCAGAAAAGGTACGCGAATGGAGATTTCTATGAAGGGACATGGAAGAAGAATTTTCAAGACGGGCAAGGGAGGTATGTGTGGAAAAATGGGAATGAGTATGTTGGTGAGTGGAAAAACGGCGTCATTTCAGGGAGAGGAGTTTTGATTTGGGCTAATGGGAATAGATATGATGGGCAATGGGAAAATGGAGTGCCGAAAGGGAATGGGGTGTTTACATGGCCAGATGGGAGCTGTTATATTGGGAACTTGAATAATAATAGCAAGGATATAAAAGGACAACAATTGAATGGCACATTTTATCCTGGGAATGGGAAGGAATGTTGTTTAAAAGGGAACAAGAGTGATTTGGTTTTAACCGCTACAACTACGAGGAAGAGATCGTCAGTTGATGGAGGGCGAGGGAGTGGGATGAATTTTCCTAGGATTTGTATTTGGGAAAGTGATGGGGAAGCTGGTGATATTACCTGTGATATTGTTGATAATGTGGAAGCTGAGATGATTTATCGAGATAGTTTAGGGTTGGATCGAGATGGGATTAGACAGTTTAGAAGGGCCCCCTGTTGTTTTAGTGGTGGAGAGGTTAAGAAACCCGGCCTTCCCATCTCGAAAGGGCATAAGAATTATGATTTGATGCTTAATTTGCAATTGGGTATTAGGTAAGTTCTTCTTTTAAATATTGTTTCATTATATGGAATGAATCTGTGTGGCGTTTGCTTTGTGTTTGATTGCTTTTATGTTGTGTCTTTGTGAGTTGAGTTGGGGGTTTTGATTCTGTAATGGTGGGCATTTAATTTTAGGTATTCTGTTGGGAAGCATGCCCAGATTTTGAGGGATTTGAAGCCAAGTGATTTTGATCCCAAGGAGAAATTCTGGACGAGGTTTCCACCCGAAGGATCAAAAATTACACCTCCACACCAGTCTTCTGATTTTCGATGGAAGGATTACTGTCCTGTGGTGTTTAGGTATTGCGTTCTCTACTTTGAAATTGCCCGAGCATGTGATTCTTATTTTTCGTTATATTTTGGAACTTTTAACGTTCATCCGTGCTCTCTATTGCGTTTTCTTTCGCCCTTGATATGATATTCAATATTCATAAATTTGAGCCTTCTACAATTGGTTGTACACGTTCTTCCGACTTGCTAGCATTGACAAGTGCTTGATTGCTGTACTTATGTTTTATTCTTTCTTTGTGCTATGGTGGTGACCTTTATTTCCCCTGGGTGTGTCAGACGTTTGAGAGAGCTTTTTCAAGTAGATCCTGCTGATTACATGCTAGCTATTTGCGGCAATGCTGCCCTTAGAGAGCTTTCTTCTCCGGGGAAGAGTGGAAGCTTCTTTTATCTTACTCAGGACGATAGGTTTATGATAAAGACAGTAAAGAAATCAGAAGTCAAGGTTAGTTGTCTGCCTCATTTACTTCTGTCTTGTTAAATTTGAATTTTGTAATGGTAGAAAACAGTTTCAAAGGTGCGTGAGTGGCAATTGGTAAATTGCTCATGTCTTTGCTTTCACATTTTTTCTTAACTATACGAACCAAAAGGCGGGACAGTTGCATTGATTCTGAAGTTTGGTGATCCATGTTCAGGTGCTTATTAGGATGCTTCCCAGTTATTACCAACATGTTTGCCGGTATGAAAATTCACTGGTGACAAAGTTCTTTGGTGTGCATTGTGTTAAACCGATTGGTGGACCGAAGGTAAGTTGAAGAGAAATATTTTGTTTCACTGTTTTGCTCGTTAGAACTTTTTTCCATGTCTGATCATAACGTTTCTTTGGAAACCAGACCCGTTTCATTGTGATGGGCAATCTCTTCTGTTCAGAGTATAGAATACATCGAAGATTTGACCTGAAAGGATCCTCCCATGGCCGCACAGCAGATAAGCCTGAGGGTGAGATTGATGAAACCACAACTCTCAAGGACCTTGATCTCAACTTTGTTTTTCGTCTACAGCGGAATTGGTTCCAGGAGCTTATCAAGTAAGTTTCAATATACTGTATATTTTCTGTTAGGCATTTGTTTCACTGGAATTTCCAGTTGGCTTATGTTGCATGGCTCATAACATGCCATCTGATGATGACCAGGCAAATTGATCGTGATTGTGAATTTTTGGAAGCTGAGAAAATCATGGATTATAGTCTCTTGGTTGGTCTACACTTCCGTGATGACAATAATTATGACAAAATGGGATTGTCACCATTTCTTTTGCGTTCTGGTAAGCAAGCATAGTGTCAATTTTAAAAGGATTGTGATTTTTATGTTTCTTTAGTTTTTTCATCAATACATGTGCTACATTCAGGAAAGAAGGATTCTTATCGGAATGAAAAGTTCATGCGTGGGTGTCGCTTTCTTGAAGCAGAGCTTCAAGACATGGATCGGGTTTTATCTGGCAGGTATATTTCTTGTCTTTCCGTATTCATTCCTAGTTTCATTTTATCACCCACTACCCGCTCTTGGTCTAAAGTGTGAAATAAAAATGGTTTTTGTACTATCAACTGCTGTCTTGTGAATATATGTATATAAAATATTTGCAAGAGCTTGTGGTTGCGTGTTGTTTTTAGCATTAAAGATGGCCATAATTTCTGGTATTGAAATTGGCCATTGTCAATGGAATAATTGAATGTGGAGTCTGATGTATGGGTAGAAATTGTGGGGGTAATTCTATAAACAACAGTTGTTTGTGGGGACACATACAGGATCCTATGATTTACAAGATAAGAGCGATGCTTTCATTGAACCGTGTTGCTGAATTAGACAAGTCTTCATTCTTTGGCAAAGCTTTTAACTTGGATTAATGAAAGCTTTGTGCTCATGATGGTGCGAACCATTCTTATTCAAGCTATTTAAATTTGGAGCATAAATTTTGCTTCCATGATAAATATTGGGAAGTTTTGATTTGCTAATATTTATTTGCGCATGTTTTTTGTTTCTTTATGATGAAAAGATTTTTTGGTAAACTTTTTTTACATTTGATGAACTGTGAATAATGTGTTGAAATTCCAACTTCTTGTTTCAGGAAATCTCTAATAAGATTGGGAGCAAACATGCCAGCAACGGCAGAGCGGATGGTGAGGAGGAGTGATTTTGATCAGTATACCCCTGGTGGATTTAGCCATTTGACCCCTTCTCGAAGTGATGAAGTCTACGAAGTGGTCCTTTATTTTGGAATTATTGATATCTTACAAGACTATGATATTAGCAAGAAGTTGGAGCATGCCTACAAATCCTTGCAAGCAGACCCTACCTCAATCTCAGCTGTAGATCCAAAACTCTATTCAAAGAGGTTCCGGGATTTCATTGGGAGAATATTTATAGAAGACAGGTAGCAGCGGCCAAGGATGCTTGCAAGTAAAAAGTGTTGGTTGAATTTGAACTGCGCCTTTCCGTGGGGAATTATGCTGATGCGGGCAATGGTTCGACCAAATAATCTGCTTGTTGCAGTGACCAAGCTACTGCAGATGTGGTGAAGATAGCTCGCCAGGCCGTTTTTGAGGTAGTGCTTTTATGGCTGAATTTTGAAGATCAGCCATAAAGTTGAAGGGGGGAGAGGGAAAGTGTGATTCTGATGTCCTTTTTAAAATATCTCGTAGATTTTTGTGGCGACCAAGGATTTTGTGAAGGTTTGAAAGATAGGTATAGGGAACAGGGAAATGTTATTTTTTCCCCAGAGAGAGAAGATTCAAAACGGGAGGGGGCATTGGAATAAGAAAAGTGTACAGCTTATAGAAAAGATGAATGGTTTATGGGATTTTTTTTGAGGGTTATATATTTAAAAAATTGTTTAAATCACACCTCCCATTAGAGAGGTCCCATGTTCTCTCTCGCTCTCGCATCCTTGGACTGTTGTTTGTATATAAACGGGCACTCTCTGCTGTATAGAAATGGGGTCATTGCTTTACTTTTGCAGTGAAAGGGAGGCCATTGAGCAGGAAGAGTTAAGACATGAAAAGGAGAGAAAGCACATGAAAGATTCGCTGTTGCTCCTTTCTTGCTCTTGCATCCTTTGTTTATTACCCCTTTACTTCTTTTACTGTAGACATTGAAATAAAAAATAAAAATTCAACACTGCTACTTTTGAAGAATGAGTATTTTTTTTCTTTGATCAACGTTGCATCTCATTCCATGACTGGATATCACAGCTCCAAAGGCTTCTCTGTGCCAAGGGTAATTTTACCCGATCATCAGTACATGCAAAAAGATAGCTTTTTTGGCAAGCTAAGAATTCTACGGTCATTGTTCTGCATTAGCAGTTAATGGCAGCCAGTTTGATGGCAGACACCACACTTCTTGCATCTGATTCAAAAATCACATGTAGCATTCCTTAATGGCAGCCAATTTGATGCCCGTCTCTTTACGCGCTAGAGCTTCAGCTTGTCAGCTTGTTATCCTAAGGCCACCTTGCATGTCCAAGCTCTGCCCAGAACAATTCTCCCCTTCTATCTCTTGCCACAAAAAGCTACTGGATGCATCACAATTAAATTTTTATTCTGTCCATTGTTTGGAGCAATCCAACTATGCTGCTGCGCAAAGACATTTACTTGAACTTGGATCCCCTTGTCTTTTATCCAGAATTTGAGAATCTCTCTCCCATTTGTTACTGTTATTCCTGGAAGATTGGGAGGGTAATTTAGTCACTTGGAGGGGGGGGTGGGGGGGTGGGGTGGTCATGGGGACTGGAGAGGTCAAAGAGGGTTGCAGAGGGAGGGAGTCCAGCCTAGCTGTAGCTGGGGTCCAACGCTCCCCACAACTATATAGTTTTGTAGCTCCTTTTGACCTTATGGTTCTCTTTATGGGACCTTCTAGTATCTGATTACTCAGACCCAAGGCACGGGTCTGTGTCGCTGTGATTCCTGGGGCCATGCCTTGATCTCTCGATGATAAGTGCCGCTTTCAAGTTCATCATGCTAATTAAGGTATTATCCAATTGACTTATAGCCGTTTGATTTCTGGAAAAATTCAATCTTACATTTGTTTCCATCTTATTAATTTTTTATAACACAAGATAATAAGATTTTTTGAGCATTTATTCACACATTTTTTTTAAACCAATGACATAAAATAAATTTGTTTTTAAAATTATAATAAAATAAATTTTTATATTCTCAAAACATAAAGCATATGAAAATATATAATTTTTATTTTAATTATCTTTATCTTTTATATTCCAAAACAGTAATTAAATATTATCTACAATTATTTACATTAGATTTGATATCAAAATTAGATGATGAAATGACTGCAATTTTTCCCTAGTATTTTAGGGTTTCTCTTCATAATAATAAAACCTTTTATAAAAATCATTAAATGAATACACATATGCAAGAAAAAGTTCAATGTGTACTTTATAAATTTTAAAACCTAGGCTGTAATTAGCAAAACATTATTAGGTTTCATATCCATCTCCTTTTAATTTAACTTTGTTAAAGAACCATCTTAAATAAATAAATAAAAAATTTAAATTATTAGTTGAGATTTCAAGATAAAATTTATATTATTCTCTAATATATCTTTTCAAGTGAAAGTCATTTGGGCTTAAAACTTACAAAGACTCACACACTACCTTATGTTTATTTTTTTTAATTAATTAAAATAGAGGTGATGAGATTCGAACTCATGACTATTAGGTCATCAGGCTCTGATACAATGTCAAAAAACATAACAACTTAAAAGCTTAAACTGTTAAGTGAGACTCTAAGATATGATTTATATTGTTCTCTAACAATTTTTAATATGTAGGGTTTTTTTTTTTCAATTCCACAATATGCAGTTTATTTCAACTTACCAATATATGATATAAAAAAATTAGGTTCTCAACTTTTTAGTTGACTAGAAAGTAATGATATTTTCCAGGAAAAAAGTTTATGGAATCAAATTTTAATTAAGTAGATGAATAATATGTAAAAATTTATGTAAAAGAGAATCATTTTAAGACAAATGTCATTATTCTTGATTTCAAATTCAAGTATTTACAACTATTGTTTGTTCGTTATTCTATTACAATGCTTTTATCTGTTTTATATATGTATATATGTCTAATACAGATGAACAATAAATAGTTTTTAACTATTTAGACTTGATATTTTTACTATGTCTGGTTTAACAAGAAGACAAACTATTTTAATATGATAACAAAGAAATGAGGAATGAAGGTTTGGCCATGAAAAACTTGTTAGTGAAGATACCCTGTAACTAATCGGTTGGTTACGTGTAATATTGATTTTATACATATAAAATATATTTATTATTAATAAAGTTTTTATTTGTCTTCAATATTTAATTATATTTGATTAATGAATCTAATGTTTGATTAATGAATCTAGAGCAAAGATAAAAAAAAAATACCTTACATAGAAAATTATAAAGTTGTTATAATTATGATATTTCTATTTCATCAAAACATTATTCCTTAATGTTACTAGTTAATGTTCTATTAAGACTAGATATTAATTAGAGTTGTTGAGACTAATGCATATTATGTTCATTTTTTTATGAAAGAAAGCAGTTGCTCTCATAAAATGAGGTATGAAGGGTACCTGCAACCAATATGCAAGTGCTTGTGAGATGACATGTACATTAAACTAGCCTATAAAAGAATCTTATATGAAGAGATCACCTGTCTATGGAAAAGCTCACGTGATAGTTGTGTAAGTGGTTCTTAGACTTGAGATTATTAAGTTATCTTAAATAGAAATTGTTATGTTTTGAACCTAACCACGTCTTAATCAAGGGTAATACATGGGTAGATATGGAGTATAGCATAAACTATATGAAGATATTTAAGTAATCAAGAGATGATTCATCACGTTAGGTGAATTAGAGAAAATATTTCTTTTGTTCTCAAATAATATTTATTGTGAAATTATTAGTCAAAGTGGAATGAGTCTTAAGAAGAGTTTCAAAATTTTATTCAAAGAATCAATGATTATAATGTTGAGAACTAACATGATTTAATAAAGCAGACATATTCCATGCTATAATATCTAAATCGAAACATTCATGATGAAGGGATAATAATTACACTGATAAATTAGTCATTGAAAGGTTAAGCTAAATCACTTATGACTTTTTTAATATTTGAAGGATCATGACAAGTTGCTAGACATTGTACTTGATTTTGAAATACAAGTCAATCAATTATTGAATTGATAATAAATTAAATTATTTAATTTATTTATTCAATTGATAATAAATTAAATTGTTTAATTTATTTATTTTTATTTTATTTAGAATTATGACTTATATTTTTGCCAAATTATTAGGGAACCTAATGGATGATACACATAAAAACCATCATTGGTAATCTAGAGTGACTTGATTGTAAATAAATTTTTGCAATTGAAGACTAGAATGTAATTAATATAGAGTAATACAATTGTAGACCCAAAAATAATTAAGTAAGGACTTGATTGAATAAATTTCTAAAATTAGCCTAAAATAATATATGTAATATTATTTAAGGAGCGAATTGATATTTTACTATTTATAGGGTTTTTAAGTTTTTTATAAATAAAATATTATACCTCTTATTTTCTAAGATGAATAGAGTACATACAGAAATATCTAAAATACAAAACAAAAGAGCATGCATTTTAAGGAAAAATAATCTCTCTCTCCTAAAAAGATTTAGAAGATTTTTTATTGGTGGTTCGTGTGGATTACCGTTAGAAGCCAAACACTTGGATGGCCTGTGGTTTGCAACAATTCAGTCTTGAAACAATTATTTAAAGCAAAAAAGAACATATGATTTTTAGTTAATTTTTTTCATAAACCCAAAACAACTCCAGATCTGTCTAACGGGATCCTTAAGACCCTCGAAAAATTTTAAATTTACCATTTCCTTTATGTATATGTGTTTTGGAAAACCGAACAAAGCTTTCCACCAGCTATTAGAGATTCTGAATTTTTACTTCAAGATTTAAAGTTAAAATACTTATAGAGATGAAGTGGGACTTTGAAAAAATATTTTTTATTATTTTTTTAACAAATGGATGCATATATACGCTCACAGATAACACATTCTACCGGTAACATTATATATTTTATATCCCACGTATGTAGATGGGCATATGATCTGCGTAATATTCATGCTGGGGTCAAAGCTTAAGAAGTCAGAAGACTTTAATCAATAACACTTCATAAGTACATGTGCTATATATTTAAGAAGTTAGTAAGTTGAGACAAGATCTTGGTTTAATATAAATATTCTTCTTTTGATTATGATCCTAGAAGCATGCCTGGCTAGCAGATTAGAGTAATTGATACTTCTTTTGAGTTTTTAATTTGTAAAAAATATTGGCCACGCTATTTTGAAACAAAAGCCTCTACTCTACTTCACACTGAGCACCCATGGATTTAGAGTTTCTGCCTCGTCTCCTACTAATTTAATGAGGCTGCTGTAATCCAGCTAGTTCGAAAAGGAAGTTCATTTTATGTGCAGATGCCAGAATAAAAATTCTTTATTTATTGCTCTAAGAAAATTATTGTTCTTCATTTTGAGATGATTTTCAAAAACTTTAACGGCACCTCCAGTGTTTTATTTTCTTCTGTAAATTCGTCAGATGAAAAACACTTAATGATTACACCAACTCTTCCATTTTCTCTAACAAAATTTGGCCTGTAAGCAAACAGCTAAAGATGGAACAGATGAAGCATAGCTGCAGAATTCTCAAATTAAACTGACATATATAATAGATTTACAGTTGTATAACACAGATGGGATGCTTCGCATAATGCACATTGCCTAAAAAACATAAAAATTAAGCTTATTTACTCAAAAGAGGGTATGAATGGATCTTTAATCTGATACGGATCTAAGTGAAATCTCTAGTGTTTGTTTTATGGGCTTATATCGCCGTTTGTGGCAGACATGCATTAGTTGTAACGTGTTAGTTTTTGATTTTCACTACCTTATTGTTTGTCCAAGTATTTACGCTCACCTAGCTGGGCTCGTTGTCTTCTATATGTCCATGTTGTGACACATAATTATAATAATACTGTGTGTTCGATAAGCTGGAAACTGAAATGTCTTGGTTGTAGATTACAATCTTTTTTTTAGAGATTTCTTTTGAAAATAATTTATTTATAAGGAATATGCATAAGAAAGTCCTAATTAGAACAACGTGAAAATCAATGTCTAGAAATTAAATGATTAAGGTGAGGTTCACAAAATCCCAGGAAATAATAGGGTAGAGGGACCCTTGCTTTTCTTCTAATCAATTGAAGTGAGATCTTTTACAGAACACAACATCTTCAACGAGGCATGTTACTGCCATTTCATGAAAGTTGGATGATTGATCACTTGTATTTTTCACTCGTATCAATTCTGGGATAACAACTACTAATATCGTCTTTAGCCCAATGACAAGATTATCATATCAAAAGAAGGTCAACTTAGCTCTTTTGTTCCCCCTAACTCTCGAATTTATTATCATTATTTATGAACTTGATGTTCATAATTTAAAAAATCCCATATAATGCGAAAAAGGAGTTGAAATGCAAAACATGGAGACAATGCAAGAGATAAATAGTGGTTGGAAGAGAGAAAATACATGCACATAGCAGTGCAAAAAACATGGACAACTTGATATATAAAAACAGAGACAAACACCAACGTTCACACTCATAAAATTCAAAAAATAGAGATATATAATATAAAAAACGGGTACAGGACTGACATATATACATTTTGTTGAAAGAATTTAAATGACTCAGCAATACAAAAGCAAAGGAGAGGAGGGGAAAAAAAGGAGACTATACACGTATTCCTAGATATGAGTGGGAAATAAATGGAGAAAAAGAAAAAAAGTTTGGGATATTAGAGACATTACATAAATAAATTCAATAAGCTAACACTTAATTTAACAAAAAGAATTCAACAACATCAGAAAAAATCATCAACAATAATTAAAATGTGCCATATGCTCAGCCCAAATAAGGTGCGAATGCCCACTCATTGGCATGTGTAGAATACATGCTAGTCAACATTTCAGCATGCCTAAACAAACAAAATTTTTAGACTGAATAGATTGGAATTTATATGTGTATTGACTGAAATATATTCTTAATCCACCCAGACTAACCTATGCCAACAGACTACCCAGCATGCATTATCAAGAACACATTTTAATACACCTTTTAAATTCTTCAAGGTTAGAAAGGCATAACATGTCACCTATGACATACACCTAATTTTTTTCAATGCTTCTCTAAAATCATCCACTAATATTCATGGCGCACACCAAATTCTCATGCAAATTAGAGCCACCTTTTTTCTTCCTAATGGTTATCTTTTACCAGCATGTCTTCCCAAAAAAGCACTTTACGAGCATCAATCTTTCCACCATTGAGCACTAATAATTGTCATCAATTAACAAGAGCACCTAGCTCTCTTATAAGATGTAGAAGCCTATGCCACTCTTTGCATTTCCACTCTCCATAAGGCAAGTTCATAAAACTTGAGGTATAAAAGTATCTTATGTCAACAAGTAAAAACACATTTAACACATCCAACAAGTTTTAACAAGAACAAAAAAAAAAGGGTGCAAATAGATAACTTTAGATTCTTGAAGGACATGTCAGAACAACGTGTAAACAAGTAGGCATAAGAACAAATGTACTCCAACTCTCTAAAAAGTCGCTCCTGCTTAAAAAAAAAAAACATTTCCCTATTAGACATTCTATGAGTGGTTATCACTATCAATCTCCTTCTTCATCTACTCCTTGTAAAAAACAATCTTGACATGAGTCAAGATCAACAACTGTACAGGTTCTTGAGGAACATTACCACCACCTACTGAGAGACTCTCCATTTTGTTGTCTGGTGTTGCGAACTCCTCTCTCCAAGAATTGCATCTCTATGAAAGTCAACTTAGATAACTACAATGTGCCTTATAGACCTTAGAAAACATTTACAAAATGAACAAAATACCTTTAAGTTTGTAAGACAAGAAAACACTATATGAAAAATCCTCCCAGTAACATTTAATGAATCTGCTCGAGTGTGGTAACACAATGTAGAGCTTGACTCCATCTATGAATTTGGTGATCTCTATGCTAAATTTATTTCTCATTTCAACACAAGCATACCAGTTAAGAACAACACCAGTAAATTTAGTGTCATAACACAACGAGAAGATGAGAGCATCAAAACATATCTCAAAAGGTTTAATGAAAAAATATTCAACGTGGAAAATCTACTTGAACCTATTGCTAAAACCCTAATTAACAAAGTCTATAACTATTGTTTTTAGGAGAAATTATAAATGTTTCCTAACATAACTTCCCTTAAATGAAAAAAGTAATGAAAAACTATATTTGAGTAGAGGAAGTAAATGTAACATGACAATGACAACTTTATTTTTAACCATAGGGAGCATAATCTACCCAACACTATTAGTCTCTCATAAATAATTATCAATAAGGAAATGAAAAGATCTTGTATGGTTAAGAATGAAAATATTAATCTTTAAAATTCCAATATTCAAGATCTCTCATAAAAAAGGGAAAAAAAACGTGTCAATTAGTTGCCTGACTTTTATTTTTCAGGGGTTCAACATTATATATAAGAGTTTAGGATACAAAAAAAAGAGACAAACATATAGAAAGAGAAGTCTAACTAAAAAAGAAAGGCAAAAAGAGAATAGTGCATCAAAAAAATAAAATAAAAAACCCCATTCATCTTCTTCCTTCTCTCTCTAAGTAAAAAACCTAGCCACCATTTCCTTTTATTTCCTTCCAGACCCAAAGGAAAAACATGGACAACTAGCCCACTTTTCATCATCCCAAACTTGACAATAACAAGTCCATCAGAACACATGCACAACCTCCAATTCTCTCACCTAATTTCCACAACAACTACCATGCACCATCATGATAACACATTTTAAATTGAACAACCCTACTGTCCTGATTGACCATGACCTCTCTTTGGCCAAACGTAGTCACCCACAACCACCTTTTTTTCTGCTGAAATTGGCCTCGATATCCACCCAATAAAACAACCCGAATACATAACATTTTCTCACCAAACTAGTCAAAAATCAATATTAATCAACCTTAAAATCACCTTAATCATAGCCCGAACAAACCCAGAAGTAATAACAACTAAATAAACCTAAATTCACACCCATTCCTGGTATTTTTTATAGAATAGATTCAACTTGTAGGATACAAACGTGCCATCACTGTCCAACACATTCTCAACACTCGTGCATGTAAGCCATGTGCCGCCATTGCTTGGTTTGATTTTAGTAACTTCCGATCGATGTTAACAGCTTCTAAGGTTGTTTTTGAACCTTAACACATAGATTTTTTTTTATAAATTGTAATATTATTGATTTTGTTTTATTTTTCCAAATAATTTGTAATATTTTTAATCTTTATTTATCTTTTGAATGATTTATAATATTATAATTGTTACATATATTGGTGAATAAATAAAGTGTTGTGAGTACACATCATTGCGTGACAACCTCGAAGGTATGAAGCTGCCAAGGAATTAATATTCTTTGAGGATGAAAAATAAGGTTGAGAGGATTGAGTTCAAATATATTCTTAATCTACATATACTAACCTATGCCAACGAACTATCTATCATGCATTGTCGAGAACACATCTTAATGTGCCTTATAAATTCTTAAAAGTTAGAAAGGCATCACATGTCACCTACGACTTACACCTAATTTTTTTCAATGCTTCTCTAAAATCATCCACTAATATTTATGGCGTATACCAAATTCTCGTGCAAAATAGTGCCACTTTTTTTTCTCCCTAATGGTTATCTCCTACCAGTATGTCTCCTAAAAAAGGCACCTTACAAGCATCAATCTTTCCACTAATAAGCACTAACAATTGTCATCAATTACCAAGGCCACCTAGCTCTCTTGTACGATGCAGAAGCCTACGCAACTCTCTGCATTTCCACTATCTATAAGGTAAATTCATAAGACTTGAGGTATAAAAGTATCTCATGTCAATAGGTAAAAATACATTTAACACATCTAGCAAGTTTTAACAAGAACAAAAAAAAAAAGAAGGTGCAAATAGACAACTTTAGGTTCTTAAACGAACATGTCAGAACAACGTGTAAACAAGTAGGCATGAGAACAATTATACTCCAACTCTCTAAAAAATTTGCCTATATTTTGAAAAAACATTCCCCTATTGGACATTTTATGAGTGGTTATCACTATCAATCTCTTTCTTCATCTACTCATAAAAAACAATTTTGACATGAGTCAAGATTAACAATTATATAGGTTCTTGAGGAACATTACCACCACCTACTAAGAGACTCTTCACTTTGTTGTCAGGTGTTGCGAACTCCTCTCTCTAAGGATTGCATCTCTATGAAAGTCAACTTAGATAACTACAATGTGCCCTATAGACCTTAGAAAGCATTTACAAAATGTACAAAGTACCTTAGAGTTTGTAAGGAAAGACAACATTACATGAAAAATCTTCCCATTAACATTTAATGAATCTGCTCGAGTATGGTAACACAACGTAGAGCTTGACTCCATCTATGAATTTGGTGATCTCTATGCTAAACTTATTTCTTATTTCAACACAATCATACTAGTTAAAAAGAGCATCATTAAGTTTAGTGCCATAACACAACGAGAAGATGAGAGCATCAAAATATATCTCAAAAGGTTTAATGAAAAAATATTCAACATGGAAAATCTACTTGAACATATTGTCGCTAAAATCCTAATTAATAAAGTTCATAACTATTCTTTGTAAGAGAAATTATAAATGTTTCCTTTTATAACTTTCCTTGAATGAAACAAGTAATGAAAAACTATATTTGAGTATAGAAAGTAAATGTGACACGACAATGACAACTTTATTTTTAACCATAGGGAGCATAATCTCCCTAACACCAATAGTCTCTCATAAATCATTATCAATAAGAAAATGAAAAGATCTTATATGGTTAAGAATAAAAATAAAAATATTTAAAATTTCTAAAATCAAGATCTCTCATTAAAAAAGAAAAAAAGATGTGTCAATTAATTGCTAGGTTTTTATTTTTCAGGGGTTCAACACTATATATAGAAGTTTGAGATACAAACAAAAAAGACAAATAGATAGAAAGAGAAGTCTAGCCAAAAAAGAAAAAAAAAAGGCAAAGACAAAAAAAGTGTATGAAAAAATAAAATAAAAAAACCCTATTCATCTTCTTCCTTCTCTCTCTAAGTCAAAACCTAGCCGCCCTTTTCTTTTATCTCCTTCCAGACCCAAAGGAAAACATCGACAACTAGCCCACTCTTTATCATTCCAAACTTGACAATAACAAGTCCACCAAAACACATGCACAACCTCCAACTCTCTCACCTAATTTCCACAACAACTATCATGCACCATCATGATAACACATTTTAAATTGAACAACCCTACTGTCCTGATTGACCATGACCTCTCTTTGGCCAAACGTAGTCACCCACAACCACCTTTTTTTCTGCTGAAATTGGCCTCGATATCCACCCAATAAAACAACCCGAAAACATAACATTTTCTCACCAAACTAGTCAAAAATCAACATTAATCAACCTTAAAATCACCTTAATCATAGCCCGAACATACCCAGAAGTAATAACAACTAAATAAGCCCAAAATCACACCCATTCCTGGTATTTTTTTATAGAATAGATTCAACTTGTAGGATACACACGTGCCATCACTGTCCAACATATTCTCCACACTCGTGCATGTAAGCCATATGTCGCCATTGCTTGGTTTGATTTTAGTAACTTCCGATCGATTTTAACAGCTTCTAAGGTTGTTTTTGAACCTTAACACATAGATTTTTTTTCATAAATTGTAATATTATTGATTTTTTTTATTTTTCCAAATAATTTGTAATATTTGTAATATTTATTTATCTTTTGAATGATTTATAATATTATAATTGTTACATATATTGGTGAATAAATAAAGTGTTGTGAGTACGCATCATTGCGTGACAACCTCAAAGATATGAAGCTGTCAAGGAATTAATATTCTTTGAGGATGGAAAATAAGGTTGAGAGGATTGAGTTCAAATTTAATTTATCCAAACTATAATGATTGTTTTGGGGGTTGAAATCGTAAGGGTGAATAAGTGTTTGTTCACCGTAATGCTTGTCTTGTAATAAATGTTTTTAATGTGTTTTATACATTAAATTTTATTTTGTGTTTATTTTCATGTTTTGTTTTGTATTCAGTATCTTTTATCTTTTATTCAAGAACATGATCTAAGACTAGATGCCTCGTTATACATTAAAGCTCCTTTTTTATCGAGCCATTTAAATATTTTTACGTTCTTAAGGAGGCTTTTATGAACAATTTAGTAACGTAGTTAATTAAACCGGTCGATCTTTTTCGAGAAGAAGCAAATATACGTGTTGGCGTCGAATAATTACATTAAGATTGAGAGCATTCATTACGTTTGTTTCAGAATGTATTTAGCTTGCAAAAGTACTGGAGCCCAGCCAAATAAACTCATTAATTAATTATTCAATAAACAATCTTTCGTAGTTTATTCGGCTTTTTAACTCTTTTTTTGCGGTGTTTTCAGGAAAGGAAGATCAATCTAAGCTAATAAAATTTCACAAACATTTGTATTCTGATAAATTGAACGAACATTTCAAATTTGTATATGCTTCAAAAGCATACCAACTTTTCTCATCTACTCTCGACATTTTGTTCAAGAGTTGGGTCGATAGCAACATTCATCCTACAAATAACTGTGCAGTAAGCTATGCTTAATTCCACTTTTTCGCATCCATGCTCAAATAACATCCTATAAGTTGAGTTGGCAGGAATTAAATGATGCATGTAATGGATTTATGAGAGCACGTGTGGCCAAGTTGTACTTAGATGTCAAACCCACCTCATTCTAGGTGGTAGGGGAGCCGAGCGTCCTCCTTTTGAGCCATGAAATGAGAGAAATCCCGTGTGCAATAGCTGTGTGTGTGCAAGTTTTTTCACTATCACATCTAGCTAGCTTCCCGTGGAGAGGACCCAGCATGCAACCTCCATTCAATAATGAGAGTTAAGAGCGACGGAGACTATACCTAAAGCTAAAAAACCCTTCGAAATGGACCTGCCTTAACCAGCCAAAACCTTAAATCGGTCTCGCCTACCTCATGAAAGATCTAGATACGGTTGGCTTCATTTCAAATATGCAAGTTGTGATAGGGCGTGCTGGAAATGATGTAGAATGAACTAAAATTTGTGCGAGAACTGAAAAAAACGCTTGAGTTTTGTATTATTCTCATAGGGCCCAAGTTACGTACGTTGACACTGGAAATTGTATGATCTAAGCTGACATAACGACAGCGATAAGAACCAGGGAGTTGTCTGGCCTCCAATTCATAAGTAGGGTGCGGCCATATGTCGGGGAAAAGGCACAATCATACCCAGCATGAGGCTTGTTGGAAGGGGGACAAACAATCCCCCATTATTAAATGCTTGGACACATCAATTATAGCTCATTTACCCAATGAAGATTAAGCGAGGAAATTATGTTAGAAATCGTATTATAATAGCGTAATACTCCTAACTAAGATCTCTATACTTTTTTTTTTTTTTATTCCCATGTTTTTGCTTCATCTGGGACAGTACTGAGAACTTTTGGCCATCTTTAGGTTTCATTGCGATTTGAAATTGAGAAGCAAATATATTTCTCTCTTCTTTTACCAGACAGTATTTCTTATTAAAACATGCATGGTCAAGAACAGCTTTTACACGAGGATAACTTCTTCTTCTTCTTCTTCTTCTTTTTTTTGACAATTTATAGTAGGATAACCTCGACCAAACGCAAAAAAAAATTAAAGATAATGTTGTCACAAGGCTGATTGGTCAAAGGCAGCTTTTATGAAGCCCACGTGTACCCTCCTAATCTTAAACCCCACCTCCACCATATATGTGTGATTCTTTTCAACGGACCGGACCGGGCCAGGCGACACATCTCTCTCTCTCTCTCTCTCGCCCCCCAACCCCCAACCCCCACCCACCCACCCCCAAACTGTATACATGTGACGGGCCGTTTTGAAATTTATTCAAATAAAGACACAAGGCCCTTCAACTCAGTTAAAAAGTCCACATTGTGGAAGGAAGCGTTTGAGTTTGAGAATGTTGCTGGCTGCTTTAATTTTTAAATTGTTTTTATAATTTAAGATTATTTTAATGTTAAAAATAAATTTTTAAAAAAATATAAAAATATCATTTAGATATATTTTTAAGTAAAAATATTTTAAAAATTAACCACTACTATAATACTAAACATGTACCTAGCAGGCATGCAACCAAAATTAGTTAGCGGTGTTAAATTTTTTTTATTATGATTATATTTGTTCTTTAAATTTATACAATTTTAAAAAAATATTTAAAATTATTTTATAAGTGTGATATAATTGTTTACCTATACCTAACATCATGTTGTTTTGTTAGTCCATTGATCCTGGCGGCCACACTATTTAAGTTTAGCAACAACGTAATCAGAAAACAATTAACTTGTGCTTAGTATAACGGTCAAAGAGAATGATTAGTTAAAATGAAAAATGCATGAGCTATAATCTAATGCTATCAATTAATTATGAA
>Ga0325405_1002639_pt1 | contig 18438 bp, 12 predicted proteins | sample PopdelMetagenome_21_FD_205663 | JGI IMG/M metagenome (GOLD analysis project Ga0325405, IMG submission 205663) | Populus deltoides microbial communities from Bellville, Georgia, United States - Xylem-Control-R2 | ecosystem: Host-associated > Plants > Phyllosphere > Stem > Wood/Secondary xylem...
ATATATATATAATTACAAGACACCAATTTAGTGGATTATATATGTCCCGTGTAGTGCGACAGATCCTTCCACTGTGTTTATTCTCTTTTCAAAACAAACACCTGAAATAACCATTGATAATTCCATCTTAGCTACTGTAGGATTTCTCATCATGCTCAGCGTCTCCGCTGGCATTTTCGCTGATTTCTATTCATTTTTTCTTTTCTAATTGTTCAAGCCAGTTCTATCCTATTTGATATTGCATTTTAAAAGTATTTTTAAATTTTTTTGTATTAATTTTCCGCAAGTGTTTTTGTTTCTCTTACCCTTTAAATGTTTGAGTTCACTTGATTCTCGATTGTATCTGAAAACATTAAATATACAGGAAAGGAGTTTCATTTTTTATTTTTCAAGAAACGGTAGAGATTAATTTAGAATAAAAAATGATGATATTATTTAATAATTTAATTATTTGTTTGTAAAGTTTATATAGTCGCACAGCAAGATATATATAAAAATAAAATAAAGCAAGTTATAAAAAAAATATTTGATCTTAGATTGTAGAAATAATTTCATGATTTCCTTAATTTATTCAATTATTTCTTTTATTAATTAGAAAATAATCAATAGTATTTAAATCAAAAACTACTAGAGAGAAAAAAGCAACGGTGCAAGATGAGACTAGTGTTCCAAACACAATTTTTTCTCTCCAAGAAATGCATATTTCCAGTCGACTCCCCCCAATTCCAGTACTGTGATTAACTGGCAAGACTTGATTAGTCTTGAAACATGTCAATGGCTGTCTATCAGTTTGAAAAAAGACGAGGAATCTTTTTGTCTATCTTGGAAAATGGGACCAAACTTTGCATTTAATTCAATGGGAAGAGGACTTTTTCCCAGGAAAAGATAAAACTGTAATGCATTTTTTCAATAACCACATAGCTAGATGGTCTGCCTTGAACTGCATTTTCAAGTGGCCTGCGAGTCCTATATATTGTTCAAGAACAGTGGTATAGTTGATTAAATTACTTCTCTGATTCTACGAGAAATCACTCACTCATTCTCCTGGCATGAGTTCATATGTAATGCAAGAATTTTTTGAAAGAATAATTCCTTGGAACCCTTACAATCCATATTCATGTGTATAGCTACCTGTTCACGCTAGCTAGCTCCCTGTTCAGTCCAGTAGTCAGAACTTGAAAAGAAGGTATTCAAGTTAGCTAGCAAGACCCGTCAATGAAAGTCTGTACCGAGACATAAGAACAAACGAAGACAAAATGCGTTTAACTTCTTTGACTCACAGTGATGATAATATTGAGGTGTATGTAGTGTTTTCTCGTTGCCAATCAGAACTTCCAGCATTATTTTCATCTGAATATTGCAGTCAGGTTCCGTCTATTGAACACAACAACGAGTTCCTTTCAATTCATGCAAATTGTCTTGGCTTTAATTCCATTTTACATGGATATATATTATGAAAATCGAGTCTTCATGTAACATGTTCCGGTTCCAAGAACTTAAAATCCACAAAGTAATTGAAAAAAAAGGGTTCTAATGTTATACGTGCAAGGGATTTCATAAATATCCTTCCATATTCTCGCAGGATCAATATATTTATAAGAATTAGAAAAGAGGAAAATGAAAATATGATCAATCGCTGTTCTTTGTATTTTTATTCAACATATTTTTTAAATCTCTTAATGTTAAGATTAAAAAATAAAGAATATGAGAATATAAAATTTTCCATTTATAAAAAAAGAAAAAAAATTCATAATTATAGTTTTTTAAAAATTAGAAGTTATCCTTTATTTAAAAATTATGAAATTGAAAATGAAAATGAAAATATAAATAAATGAATAAATATGGGTGGCTTAACATATTTTTATTTTTCTCTTTCATGAAAGCAATCTATTTCTTCTTTTTTTCTAAAGGCTTTTTACATTTTCCAATATAATATTTTGTTTTAAAATCCGTGAGTAATTCTTCAAAATTTCCATTTTGATCTCTCTCGTTCTCTTTCTCTAAGTTTATCAAAATTACTATGTGAAATCTTCGGTTTTTTTCTTTTTTGCTATCCTTTACAGCGTTTGAATCAATAAAAAATCTTTTTTGGATGGGATGCCTCTAGAAATCTCTGGTACTTTTAACTTTATGATTGTATTCCAGGCTAAGCACAACATCCTTATGCACTCATTTCACATATTGGGCGTAGCTGGTGTATTTGGCAGCTCCCTATTTAGTGCTATGCATGGTTTTTTGGTAACCTCTAGTTCGATTACTAGTTCCTATGATTCGAACACGCATCAATTCCTGAGCTCCGCTATTATCTGCTACATTTAAATGGGTCTGAGATTGGATCATATTTTTTTTTAATTTGTTATTTAGATGGAAAGGGAAAAAAAAAGAAATATTGTTTGTCCAAAAAAAAAAAGAAACTTGCCAATTTTTTCCTAAAAATGCGTTTTTCTTTTAATTCTGTATTCCTATCTTGAAATAAAATTTAAAAAACTCTTTCTGTTAAACAAAATAATAAAAAAATACCCTGAAATACATCTACAAAGATTTCATATCCGAATCCACAAAGAAAGGATTTCTCTAAGTTTTGAGCACAAAATTCTATATCTTCTTACACCTGTCCACATTTAACGAAAAAACTTGATGGAATCACAATGAAAGGACCACTCTATGAATTTTACTCGAATAAATAGACCTCAACAATTAAAGAAGCATAAAGAAAGTATATTAAAAATATATAAAAATACAGGGATGAAATATGTAATTAATCCTACCTAGTCGGGCAGATTGGTTACCAAATTTGGGAGCAAGAACGGTGCCCGGATCGACAGTATCCTCCTACTGGGCCTTGGCCTCAGTTGTGGGCAGTTCTGCAGTTGGTAGGTTCTTTTTTACCACTCCCTATATGTGTAACTTTCTTAAGAGCTCTCACAGTTGCCTTGTAACTTGGACTCAGGTGATCCAACATCTGTAACAGTTCTATGAAAGACATGGGTTATTGAATGACTAGACAGGGCAGTTAAGCCTGAAGAAGGATAGTTCAGATTCCACTTTTTAGACAGCTTCTTTTGTTACCTCAGAGCAGCTGGCGTCATCCCCGGTAACAAGTCTTGGTTGTTTATTGTCATAGCCTTGTCCACGCAAGAATTTAACATAATCTTCCCTCCAGCATCGTATGTTAGGCCTGGGTTAATGACCCTGACAGGATTTATGTGTCCTGATCCAGATGCAAATTCTTCTTCAGGATTAGTCTCAGCACTCATAGAAAAAACTGTACAGAAAACAAAAAAAAAAACCCATAGTTTAACATTTTTTGTGTTTTCTTGCATGTGTAAAAACATTTGAAAATGGTAACCATCGATTAAATAATTACCTGTTGTCATCAGAGCAGACTTAATGGCAGCAGGAGACCATGTAGGATGGAAGGACTCGATCTAAGCTGCTGCTCCAGTTGCACGTGGGCAAGCCATGGATGTGCTGGAGATTATGCTGTCTCAAACTACTCTTATATCCCCTTGCAATCCTGTTACACTGTTACCTTGGGACCATGCTGCCAAAATGTCTGCTCCAGGGGTTGCTAGTTCGGGCTGCAAAAGATCAACAAGTTGATACAGAGAAAAAAGAGGAGGCATGTTAGTGGACAAATGGATTTCAATTCAACTCGATGATATCACTTTTTATATAAGAAAATGAAACAACATATGGAGCCAAATCATTCCCTTGTTGGATGCTCTTGAATATTGTTGCAGTTGGTTTTCTGTTGAACTATCAATACAAAGCAATTGAATTAGTACTGTGCACATAAACATCATTTGCACTTTCACACCAACAGAATTGTGAAATTGAGGAAAATACCTAGCCTTGTTCACATATTTTGAGATATCAAGTCCATCACATTAATCCCAAATGACAAGCTGGAAACTGTAGGCCACATCTTGTAACAACCATCCTGCATATAGTACCGATTGCTCCTGCTTATGCTGGCAGTCCATGACCAATTGAATCGCAAAGGACTATTTTCCCCTTCACCAATTTCTTGTCCAGTGAGCCTGTGTGCATTGAGTAACTAATTACAACGTTTAGCCATCCAATGTGTGAAAAAATGGGATACTTTTTTTGAACAGAGCCATTATTGAATCAGCATTCATCTCGTTTCCCATTTTACCAGGATATGGACGGGTTGTATCCTTCTTTGTTATATTGGACATCTCCAGCATAGAATATGGGGTGCATATCGTGCTCAAGTGTGAAGGTATATATAGAGGTTCCCTGGATGGTAAAAAATGGTCATTTTTATATCTAGTGGTGCTTTAGAATTCGATGTAGCTTGTTTGAAGGGTACAGATTCTTGCTTCTGCTTTCCTCGTAAAATGCTCAATTTCCTAACTCGATCCTGGTCAGAGATTTCCTATCTATTGTGCTAGCAGCCACAGGGAGAAACCAAGGCGAAACATTGCTGACTTTTGCAGGATCAGGATCTGAATTACCAGCAGAAATGGATGCAAGTACTCCATTCTTCATTGCGTGGAAAGCTCCATTCCCTATTGAATCATTAAAATTCTGTCTAGGAGTAGACCCTCCAACAGAAAGAGAAATTATATCAACTCCATCGGCAATAGCATCGTCAAATGCTGCAAGAATGTCAGCATCAAAACAGTCATCAAACCAGAAACTTTTGTGCACAGCAATGCGAGAAGGGGGAGCCCCTCCTCTAGTAGTCCCTCAGGCAAGGCCTCCAATGCTTCCCCCAGTAACAAAGTTCCCTTCTGCAGTTGATGCAGTATGAGTGCCATACCCTTCTGTATCCCTTGGCGATATAATATCGTCTTTACCAAATATTCCATTGGCTCGGTGGCATCGAGCTCTGATTATTTTACTTTACATGCGTTGCAAATCCTAATGGTTAGAAATGTATCACAACGAAGTATTTATGCATGCTTGTTTGGGCATTTAGGGGGTTTACTTGTCGCGAAAGAAATCTTGGCAACTGCACTTCCATTTCTTTGGAGGTGGAAAGTCCTTCATCACTGAAACTTTCAGATTCTGGCCAAATTCCCGTGTCAAGCATTCCAATAACGATTTTGCTTCCAGTATTAGCTCTTCTAACATGCTGGAGAAGCCCGCGAAGGCGCCCATGGCCTCCTTGAATGGAGTTGTTTCCTTTCACTGAAAAAAAAAATTACTACCACAATTTCAAACACATTCTATCTCTCACTCAACGAATTTGATGCAGTTCCTCTTCTCTTCTCTGCAAAAAAGGCAACATGCAACCACATAAGTTGCTGCTTGAATTTGGTTTGGTTTTTTGCTGGTTTCGTTTCTTTTTTAATGATTACGTGTTCTGGGCCAATGGTCTTTTCAGTTGCTATTTCGTTATTGCTCTATGATTGATAGTATCGGTTTTGTTTTTGTAGCATTGGACTGATAGCAGCCTTTACAGGTCGGTGTAGGTATAATAAATGCGTTGATTAATGTATGAACCGCTTTTGATCACTCTTTTGCTGGAGATGCAGAGGATGTTCCTGTATTGTCAACCAGTCTCGCCTGTGGTTTGTATATGGAAATTTCCAGCAATCCAAGGTAATCATTGGCATTTATATTCAGATTTTTTTTTATGACGCTGGAACCTGCTGATAATGACAGGATCAACATCTTTTAACATCTTGATTCTCATCAAGTTTTGCGAAGTTCTCATTAAACTTTTTATGCATTGAATCACACCAAATGTTAAGATATTGTTTAGGCAAAACGATCATCGGTTTGTTCTAGCTTCTTGCAGAGTGCATAAGTGAGGCAGGCCTGTCTTAATTCCTTTCACCTTTTCATTTTCTTCACTCATTCTTCTATTTTTCTCCTTTTGAATTATAAATTAACCTTGCGAGATTTGCATTTTTTTAAATGTTTTCTTTAGTTTTTCCTGTCCTGGCTCTCTGTTGTTCTGTTGCTGGAATCGACTGTGAAGTGGAGTCCTAGACCGACTCTGAGGAAAAACTTCTTATCAATATCGGTCGGGACCTCAACTTTTCGAGGACTTTTAAAGTTTCTACTGAGTGTTGTGACTGTAGTTGTGTCATTATAAGCTGAAAGTGGTGGCATAAATGGTTTCATTGTACACTTAGCAGGCAAAGAGCAGATTTGTATTCAAGAATGACAGTGGTTGTAGTGCTATCAAATGGTGCATTTTGTGCACCTTGATAAGCTCAGGCTGCCATATAATATCGGCCAGGTAATCGATCTCCATAGATCAAAACATAAATGGTTTGACCAGGTCCTAGCATGATGACTGGGATGGTAAAGGGCTTGAGATAGGAGGCATCATCACCATCAATTATGAACATATGGTTGGCTATGGTGAAGAAAAGTAGCTGATTGGCTGCAACATTGATGACTCGAAGGAGGTTTGACTCACCAGAGTCTATCGAAACTATGGTTGTATATGAAATATCAAGTCCATGAGATCATCTTCTATGAAATACTCGTGTGATGAAGCTTTCATGCACTAATCAAGTTCCATTTATTTTAGTTGAAGTCTTGGAATTGGTCTCCGTCTCCCTAAAAGGCTACGGGGTTATACCTCATTAAGCACATTTCCTGGCCTCTCCAGCCAACAAAGAATTCTTAAATTGTTACCATTTGCAATATTTTCTTAAAGCTAAGTTTTGTTTTTCCTTTTTGGATAAAGCTAATTTTGGAATAGCGATCCCGAGTAAGAAAGTTATTTAATTTGATTTAATTCATGTATCAACAATTAAGATTTTCTTTGAATCTAGAAAAAAGTAGCTTTCATATTTTTGATGAAGTTTTTTTTATATTGATCCTTTTCCGTTGGGTGAAGTAAGATGTTTTTGGCAGAAACTGCAAATAGCTGCCCAGAAAAATTTCAACTGCACCCTTCAGATTCGCAGCCTCTTTCACAAGCCCTCGAGTTTTGATTCGCTGGAAGAATGACCGAAGTTTCTCTATAATTGTCACCGACTCGTTTTCGCCTTGATTTTCTATAATTATCCGATCGTGCGCATCCGAAGTAATACAATGCAGTCAACTCGGGATCATCCTCCCTTTACATTTACCATAATAGGAGAGAATGTGTTTCCATATAGTTTCCAGACCAAGAAATATAATCCACTTCATCATCCTGCCACATTGGGGATGAATACCCCCACAAAATAGGACAGTAGATTTTGCATTAAATTGAATTGCATATACTATATAAGGTGGTGTTGAATCAATCTCCCGTACAAATCTATTTATTTACGTTGACTATCCATATTTGCCTTTTTCTGATTTCAAATACCAATAGTTTTCCTATGTTAGGATCAGAATATTGAATATTCTCCGAAAGTACATTAAGTTTTTTCTTATATTTGGTAATTTAATGGCAGCATTATTAAGGAAAATTAGATGCGCCAGCTAGCATCACATCTAACATCTTAATATAAATTAATTCGATTGACATTGTAATTTATGCAAAGAAAGAGTGTGAGTCTAAAATTTCTGAAGTGCAGAGCAGATGGAAGGCATGCAAGTTTTGGGTTTGGCTTTGATCCTTTACATGATCACCACACATGCGCATGGCCAATATTACTCTCAGAGTGTGCCATATGAATCCTTACCAGAGAAAATAACCAATCTCCGCTTCTTCTTCCACGACACACTCAGTGGTAAAAACCCTAGTGCTGTTCTTGTTGCCCGTCCCAACATCACCACGGGTCAGTCACTAGCTCCGTTTGGGAGCATATTTGTCTTTGATGATCCTCTTACAGTTGGGCCCGAACTGACCTCCGAGGTCATTGGGAATGCCCAGGGGCTGTATGTATCATCTAGTCAAGATATACCATCTCTAGTGGCATATTTTGATTTTGGATTCACCACCGGCGAATTTAATGGGAGCTCCATTAGTGTGTTTTCAAGAAATCCCATAACAAATACCGAGCGTGAGCTTGCCGTGGTTGGAGGGAGAGGAAAGTTCAGGTTGGCTAGAGGGTTTGCTCAGTTGAAGACTTACTTCATAAATGCAACTAATGGTGATGCCATTGTTGAGTATAATGTAACTGTGATTCATTATTAAGTTAAATGCAGAATTAATTTGACATGCAAATTTGGTGGTTGTAATTGAGTTTGGGAATGAATAATTCAATTGAAATCTCAAAAATCTAGCCGGAGGCATGCCGAGATTATACCCGATAATTGTTTAATAAATAATGCAGATATGTTAATCTCTTTCTGATGCGATTTATTTTCATTATTTGGTATCCTCCCGTCTTTCTTTCCGGAATAAACACTATTTTATAAGAAAAAATAATTATAAAAAAATTATAATATAATGGTAGAACTCGCCTACAAATACAAAATAAATCAAGGAGGCTCATCCGAGGGCTGGGGCTAGCATTCAAGAAATCCAGTACTGGGAAGGAACGTGAACTTGCTGTTGTTGGGGTGGAGAGGAAAGTCCAAGAGCCCAGTGTCCAGAAGAGTCCGGCCCTTCTCACTAATTTTCTTTTTTTATTTTTATTTTATAAAGAATAAAGACGTGAAAAGTAATATATGATTTTGCTTTTTATCTACGGTTTAAACTCCCCCGAGTTTCGCTCCTTGAATGAAAGAAAAACCGTTTAAAATGCCTTTTTGTCCGTCATTCTGGTTTTGCTTCTCCCTCTTGCAGCATTAGTGTACCTCTCTCTCTCTCTGCAACCCATTTCTAATTCAATTAGCAATCCAATTTGCCAGTTTCAATATATTTTCTTTATTGCTTCGGGGATCAGGGAGTGGTGCGTGGGAGAGAGGATTAAAGAAAAAGGAGAGGGTTAATTCATTAATTTAATTAATGGCATACAAGGTGGATCATGAATACGATTATTTGTTCAAGATTGTGTTGATTGGAGATTCAGGTGTTGGAAAATCCAACATTCTTTCCAGATTTACTCGTAATGAGTTCTGCTTGGAGTCCAAGTCTACTATTGGTGTTGAGTTTGCAACAAGGACTCTTCAGGTTTGTATGTTTCAATTCTATGTATCATCAAGCACATATAGACATCGAGATCTATATTTCTTTTTTTATTTGCTTTTAAATTCTTTTTTTTTTTTGGCTTGTGCTATGCAGAGTCTTAAGATTTGATGTTTTTTTTCTTATTATCAGTTGCTGTGAAACAAATCTTCATTTCCAAATTATGGTATCGATGCCACCATCCAATTTTTAGGTTTTGAATCTGTTACTTTATCCATGTCTTGTGTGGAATTGTGCTTGAGCTAGCGTGCTAGCGCTTGCATTTTTAGGTATTGTTGCAGTCGTGATCTATATATATATATATATATGTGTGTGTGTGTGAAAGTGGAGTGCATGTTATGGGATGTTTAGAAGTGTAATAATAGTTATTTTTTAAAATATTTTGTATACGGTATAATAAAATAATATTAAAAAATTTAAAAAATATTAATTTAAATTTAAAAAATTATAAATTAATTTTTTAAAATATAAAAATAAACATGCCACATTAAAAAAAAAAAAAAAACACGGTTCTCGAAAACATTGAATGGCTTCTGAACGCCTCCCTCCATACGTGGGAGGGACATAAGAATCTCGTTGCCGATTCCTATGATGTTACGTGCGAACCCGTTGCGCTACAAACGGAAATTTACAGGCTTCTTAAGTTTTGTCAGCAATTTTATTTTATTTTTTTATTAAATCACGAAATATTTTCAACAATCAAGTAGAGTATTAAAACACAGAGCTAAGATTAGATGGGGAACAGGAGAACATTTTAGATTAGATGGAGAACATGAGTACTTAAGTGACCTGTCGCTTCCCCTGCAAGAGTCCCTCGTAGCAATTAAGGTTACCTGTTTCCAGAATTTGAATTTGTTAGTTCTTTTGTTTTTTTTTGCTTTGTGGTTCTTAATTTTTTACCAATTAATTTTTTTTTAAAAAAAGCTAAGATTTACTATTATGCAGGTAGAAGGGAAGACAGTGAAGGCACAAATATGGGACACAGCTGGCCAAGAAAGGTACAGAGCTATCACCAGTGCATACTACAGAGGTGCAGTTGGTGCCCTTTTGGTTTATGATATAACCAAGAGGCAAACATTTGATAATGTACAGAGGTGGCTTCGTGAGCTAAGGGATCATGCAGACTCTAACATTGTCATCATGCTGGCTGGAAACAAAACTGATCTGAACCATCTCAGATCAGTCTCAGCAGAAGATGCTCAAATGCTGGCCGAGAAGGAATGCCTTTCATTTCTTGAGACTTCAGCTTTGGAAGCTTCCAATGTTGAAAAGGCATTCCAGACCATTTTGTTGGATATCTACCAAATTATTAGCAAAAAGGCACTGGCAGCACAAGAGGCAGCTAACTCGACAGGACTTCCCCAGGGGACTACTATTAATATTGGAAATTTGTCGACGAATATCAACAAGAAAGCTTGTTGTTCTAACTAACAAAGTTTGTACCTTACGGATTCGTAAAACAAGGCTAGCAGAATATATTTCATTTATGTGACAGACATGAACGAACATTCATTTTGTTTTTCACATTTTCGCAGGATGTGAGCTCTCCTCTGTGTTCATTTATCAGAGCTCACATGGTATGGCACTTCTACTTATCTATGTAGATGATATAATTTGAACTGGTTCAAGTTCACTTGTCATCAGTTACGATACAAGTTTGATATGAAAGACCTTGGGGATCTTCTTTTTTTTTTTCTTGGTATGGAGGCCCATCAAGATTCTTCTGGTTTAACTCTCACACAATCAAAATATGCCATCGACTTGCTCAAGAGATCTAATATGGCTGCTGCCAAACCTTCCCCTATGCACACAAAAATGATTTTAGGCCTTTATTGGGCTCCATAAGCAGTTGATTAGATCATGACTTTGATTTGTTCATGCTCCGAAACGATCCGCACGGAAAAAATGCAGTACCTTTCCATTTTTCCCGAGGGCATCCAAGAAGAAGTTAGACTTGAAAGGTGATTAGCGTTGATATAATTATATATCCGACAACTATGAGCGTTTTAGAGCCGCGATAAATAGCTGTTTCTGCGTTTCTGGTGGACAGACAAGGGGATATATCCCGGCGTTTTGGTGGGGCTGCACCGGTATGCGCACTGAGATTGATTTGTGGTTGAGTGCAGTTAGCAGAGGTCCTACCATTGATCATTGATCAAAAACAAAATAAAGTTCAGAGGTTGTGTGGAACCCTTACTTTTTCACAAATTCCGACCCAACATAACGCATTCACGTTAGACAATGATGGGTTCCACAGTATGCACGTCAAAAATAGATCCCCCGTCGCCTTTGAGAGTGGGGAGCACAACCCAGAGGAGCCAAGCCCCTGACCACCACGTTTCTAGCATGGCGTCATAGAGTTTAGCTTTTTTCTGTTTGGGCACAACCCTGCTGTGTGAAATCATACTCAAAACTCTGCATTAGATGAAGCAACTGTACCTCAAAGTTGATATAAATTATAGAAGCCCATTCCCGAACGAAGCAGCATAGACCAAATAGACATAACATATATTATTAAACCACTGTAATCCATAATTACAAAGACATTGGTACTGTGATAAAGAAACCATGGGAATCCATGAAGCGAGAATATCCCTTAGGTCAGACTAAGATTATATTATCTCTTGCCTTTCATCCACCTTGAAATATGTAACAAAAGGAAGCTTTAAATTTATCAGAATGGAAAGTAGAAAATAAATAATACTATAAACTAATACCATAGAAAATAATATGTTCAGACTAAGATTAAGATTATACAATGGACATGAAGCTGAGCTCTAGGAAGGAGGAAAAGAAGGAAAAACAAAAGGGAGGAAGGATAGAGATTTGTAGCAAAATAATATGTATAGAATATCTCTTGTTTTCATTCCACTTCTACTTATACTGATTTTTTAAAATTAACGAAGAATTAATTCTAGTAATTACTAAAATTAATTTTCATTATCTTACCTTAATTACCCACTATAAAAAAATAAAAACTTATCAACTTTAGCTTTAAAATCAATATATTTTTTCTTTGGAAAAACTCTTCATATGTATGAAAAAGATTGATTGTTCATACATTAATATATAATGGGATGGATATTCATAATTGACATGGAAAAAAATATTTTTTTATGGGTCAATAAATTTTTTTATAATAAACTCAAATCTAAATTTAGAATAAGCTAACAAAAAAACTGAGATTCAAGTTTAAATTAAATGTTACTATTTTATTTAGGTTTATTTATGTCCCTTCAACTTTTTATTATATGAATTATAAAGAAAAAAAATTCTATCTGTAATAGAAGATTTTGGATTTCACAAAATATATCAACTTGAAAGTTTTTAATATTAATTTTTCAGCTACTTAAAATTTTTAATAATATTAATATTACATATTAAAAAAATTATTAGAGAATAGTTTCAATTAAATTTTAACCCTAAAAATAAATATACCCTCCACTTGAAATTTAACTTCAAATATATCAATGAATCATGATTTACAAAACAAATTCTAACACAAAGTACTAGAGAGAAAAAACCAAGTACATGTCTTCAAATGAATATCCACCCCAAAATTATGGTTTTATCTGTCACGAACAACTAAGAATTAAACCTGTTTATTATTACACTAAATGAATGGAATTTGAGTTGATATGAGAGTTAGTGGAATCTTATTAAAAAAGAAAATTCAAGATTAATCTATGGATTAAGACGATGGTGGCATTTGGGGGGGGGGGGGGGGGGGAAGATATTTATAAACTCTGATTATATTGATGGCATGCCACCTGTAGTAATTATCTCTGACAAGGTTCGATCATTTTGACCGAGTCTTTGTAGTTTTGATTTTTAATGCCATTCCAAATCAATCAAATCACCGATGTGATTCGAACTCAATGACGCTGAAGAAAGGGATATCCAATAGGACAAGTGGACATCAATATCATTTTAATTTATATTTATGGAATTATACGGTCCGTAGCTCCTTAATCTGCTCCTCCACAGCTACATGTCCCTCTCCTCACTTTTACTTTAAGAAAAAAAAAGTTAACCGCGTTCACAGTCACGTCTTCACTCGAATTAGATGCTGGCATGTGAATTTCAACACCTATTTATAACATTGTTATCACAGTGACCCACAAGCCTCGTTTAATGTCCTTCTCCATTCCAATGGGAAACCTGGCTTTCCCGGATGCCCAAACTCTCTGTGAAGTGGAAAAAACAATCTACTAGCACCATGCACGGCATAAAAGTAAAATCTACTAGACTTATTGCCATTCTTTTTATTGTTAAAACCCCATTATACGTACTGGACCAAGAACGACGTCCAGTATTAAATTAATCAATGTAGTGCTTAAAAATTATAAAACTTTATAGGCAGCACTCAACATAACATGCGAAGAAGTTCCTAACTACACTTTGAATAGGATTCTTAAGTTGTATAATTAGTTAATCATTTGTTCTAATAATTTAATTTATTTTTTCTAGTCAAAATGTTTTTTACCATATACTTTGTCCTTGAAGAACTTTTATATACATAAAAGGTACGGGTTGACTAAAGTCCAAGACATCAAATGTAGCTAAGTCTATGAAAACTGAGTTCTTCCATGAGATTAGACCCAAAAAAAATGGTCATTTTCCTTGGGCACGCCAAGAAATGGTCATTTCCTTGGGTGTTCCAAGAGAGGATACACATTTTCATGGGCATGTCAGGGGCTTAGCGTACAGTCAAGCCTAACGAGCCTGAGTCTTGGCACATTGTCAAGCGTCTGGGTCTGGTTGACGCTAGACCCAGCGTTCCCAGTGATTGGCACAATGCCAAGCCTAATCATGCCTGAGTTCGGCTAAAGTTAAAACCAATGTGCTAGGGTTTGGCACATCGCCAAGTCCCATCGTGGCTGAGTCTGGCTAGCGTCAAACCCAACATTCCTGGTGCTTGGTACACTATCAAGTCTAATCACACCTGAATCTAGTTGACGTGAGACCCAGCGTGCCAGGGTTTGGCACACCGTCAAGCCTAATAATGACTGGGTTTAGAGCATCACCAAGCATTCTCAGGGTTTGGAGCACTACCAAGCCCAATCGCGTCTGGATCTGGATGGTGTCACACCTATTGTGTCCAAAGCTTGGCACATTACCAAGCTTCCACTCAGGGCATACTCATTCCCTTGAACATACTCAAAAAGGGTAATAAGAGTTTGGTAACGAAAAAAAATGTGATTTTGCTTGGTAAGACCCACCAACTTTCACTGGCGTGCCGCAGGTTTGGAGAAGCAGCATTTTGCTGCTTCTCGTGGTGATTTCCAATGAACAGTGGAGCCAGTGGAGCATGGCTCCACTGTCGCACTATTCACTTGAACAATTTTTTTTTGAAAAACCAGTACAGTTAATTGATTTCACTCGCACTGTTCACGTGAACGAGAACAACAATTTTTTTAAAAAAAATTAGTTTAAGATGAATTAAATTTACTCGTACTATAATCTCAATTTTATTCCTGATAATATTTTACATAATTTTGTAGTTCTTATTGGATGAATTTTGTACGTAATGGAATTGTAGATAGTTTAATGGAACAATAATTTTTTTATATCAAGTGAGATTTATTTCATGATGTAATAACAATAGTTAAATCTAAAATATTTAAATTAAAAACCATAATTATTAATATATATTTTTTTAAACTATTTTATAACCTAATTTCAAAGACATTCTTAAATAGATTAAACTACTTTTTATTTAACCTCAATTTCAATCACAATTTTAACCAAACATATATTTTTTCAACCCAACCTCAATTACAATTATATTTTATAAATTAATTTTTTTCAAATCACAACCACAACACTGCCGCAATATCAATCCTAATTTTTTAACTAACAACATGAAAACTTTCATGAATGGTTAGAACCCATCCCGATGCCCAGCCTCGGTTACTCAAGTATAAAAATCGAGTAAAGCTAGCCATCAGCTTGTCACAAAACACTCGGACTCCCTTCCCAAAAAATATTCGTCTCTGTCAACTTTCCAACTGTTTTAGTTCTTCCTTACACCTGGTTGGCTAGATGGAGCAACCGGAGAACAGGAAAGTAGGACGTGAAGCTAAAGAATCAGACGAGGAAGAGAAATGGGTTCGTGATTCTTCCGTCGATTATAAGGGAAGAGTTCCTCTTCGAAGTTCAACTGGAGTCTGGACAGCCTCTCTTTTTATCATCAGTAAGTGTAATTTATTTGTTAATGTCAGTGCTATTAAGAAACTTGTTCTTCGGTTTTTGCTCGAGTGCTCAACAGATCTGAATTCTTTGCATCATATTTCATCTCTGCTTAATTCTAAACACTGTTACCTTTTTTCGTGAAGACTGAAGTCAATGGTCAACTAAAGTAGTCTTACAACTCATTCCACGTGGATTCATCTCCACGTGACTAAATAGAAATCTTTGGAGAGCTATGAATTTTTCTGTAGAGACAAGAACTAAAATGTCAAGAATATACTCCCCTAAGAATGAAAGAAAACAAGTTTTATCTCTTTTTCTTTTTTCTTAATCAGGGGTTAAACTGATTTTTTTTAAAACCAGTTGGTTATATTAATGATTAACGTTGTAGGATAAGAAGGAACACTTTTTTTATTTGTAGAGATCCGATGTATCATATAATTAAGGTGCGAGGGTTAAATTGTTACTTTTATTGTTATTATTAACGTGAGTATTAGAGTGAGCATTCTTAAGGGGTATAGTGTTATGGTAAAGAGTTTGAGATCTGCATAGTAGGTCTCGAGTTCGAGTCAGGACATGCATCTTTTGTAATAGCCTGGGACAATCGGGGTTTTATTCTCTCACTTGGATCCACAAAATATATTTTCCGGGGGGTAAGTTTCCTCAAATTCAACAAAAAATTATTTAAGTGAGCTTATATATATCTTAACTCGTATCATGGATCTTAAAATTAAATACTATGTAAGCCTCAGTGACTTGAGATTCTGATATTTCTAAAACTCTTAAACTTAAAACCTGAACTGTGAAGCTAAACTGCTAGAGTTAAATTATTCCATCCTTAATTCGGTAACGTGCGCCTTCCTTTGACAAAGGCGCTTCATCCATGAAGAAAGCTACATGAATGTTTTTGTTGTCAACCTGCGATGAAAAAACTGGTAAGATCTATGTGGTAAGGTTTTCGCCTTGTAAAATAATAGTGCCGCAGACTATGTTGATTAAGAATGAAAGTGAAGTGTCGAACAAAAGAATCATAAATCATCCCAGATAAGAACTCGTCAGTGGCCGTCTTGTTTTAACTGTTGTATGTATGTTTATATGTACGCGAATGTGTGTGTATTGATTATGTGAAATTGAGTAAATTTTGATGCAGCAATTGAGTTTAGTGAGAGGCTGAGCAACTTCGGAATAACTGCCAATCTCATCTCATACCTCACCAAAGTGATCCATCAAGACCTCAAAACAGCAGCAAAGAGTGTGAACTATTGGGCAGGCGTAACAACAATGATGCCCTTGTTTGGAGGGTTCCTAGCTGATGCCTACACAGGCCGGTTTTCAATGGTCCTGCTATCATCCCTCGTATATCTTTTGGTATACATATATGTCATTTCATTTCATTTCCTTTTTTTCTTCTTCTTGGCTTTCCGAACAAGAAAAATATACTTCGACTTTCGATTAATGCCTCAAGGCCCTTTATAATGTTTGACAACGTTACTGCAATGTCCAAACTAGGGTCTGAGCCTCCTGACAATGTCCCAGTTCATTCCAAGTCTAAAACCATGCGATGTAGGGGGGTGTGAAAAGGCAAGAAAGATCCATGAAGTGGCTTTTTTCCTTGCTATGTATTCCATCTCCCTTGGAACAGGAGGTCACAAGCCATGCCTCCAGAGCTTCGGAGCTGATCAGTTCGATGATGATCACGCTGAAGAAAGGAAGAAGAAGCTGTCTTACTTCAATTGGTGGAACATTGCAGTTTGTTGCGGCCTCTTCCTTGGAGTAACAGTCATAGTTTACATCGAAGACAACATGAGCTGGGGTGTTGCAATCCTTATTCTCACCATTACAATGGCTGTTACTGTAGCAACATTCTATATGGGAAAGCCTTATTACCGATACAGGTTACCAGAAGGGAGTGGTTCGACATCCATGTTGCAGGTTTTGGTTGCAGCTATAAGGAAGAGAAAATTACCTTCTCCTTCTAATCCTGCTCTTCTATATGAAGTCCCCAATTATAAAATCCAAGGCAGACTTTTAGGACACACAGACAGGCTCACGTAAGAAAAATTTTCTGCGATCCAAGATTTTCTTCCAGGATAGCACGTTAAATTCTTTAGTTAATTATCTAATTACAATGAGCTCCAACCTTCCCAGTTGAGGATCATGCTCTTTTAAATGTAGACTTCTAGCAAAAGAAAAAAGTCCTCGCACAGAACAGACGTGTTATTATCCTCGTTGAGCGCCAAGTAATCAAACGAAGTTTACTGTTTTTTGCTTTTGGTTCACAGGTTTCTAGATAAAGCTGCAGTGCTTGAAGAGGAGGAAATTTCAAATGAGGTGAAACATAACCCTTGGAGACTAGCAACAGTGACAAAAGTAGAGGAGATGAAGCTTGTTCTGAACATAATTCCTATATGGTTAACTTCATTACCATTTGGATTATGTGTGGTACAAACAGCAACATTCTTTGTTAAACAAGGGGCTACGCTCAACAGAAAGATAGGTCACAATTTTGAGATCCCACCAGCCTCCATTTTTTCTCTCTCGGCCGTCGGGATGATTATCTCTGTGGTCATCTATGACAAAATTCTTGTTCCATTTTTAAGGAGAGCTACCGGAAATGAAAGAGGCATTAGTGTCCTCAAAAGAATTGGTAGTGGCTTGATTTTTTCCGTAGTAGCCATGTCGGTTGCAGCCTTGGTTGAAAGGAAGAGACAAAAGATTGCCGAAGAGGATATTGATGTGCTAGACGGAGAGAAAAATGTGGAATTGCCAATGAGCGTGTTCTGGCTGGCACCCCAATTCTTGATTCTCGGCCTGGGAGATGGGTTCACTTTGGTTGGCCTGCAAGAGTTCTTTTATGACCAAGTTCCTGATTCAATGAGAAGTTTGGGCATGGCTTTTTTTCTTAGTGTGCTTGGAGCTGGGAACTTTTTAAGTAGCTTTCTAATAACCGCCGTGGATCGTATTACAGAGAAAGATGGCAAAGGTTGGATTGGCAAGGACCTGAACTCCAGTCGCTTGGACAAATTTTACTGGCTTTTGGCAGCCATCAATTCCGTGAATATATTTGTTTATGTGCTCTTTGCGAGGAGGTATACTTACAAAACTGTGCAGAGAAGGTTGACTGCGACTACTTTGAACAAGGATGATATTGGGATGGAGTTGATGCCCTGAATTTCTTGGAATGTAAATTGTGTGGAGTGTGCCAAAAAGACGTTTAAAAATTGTTGCTTGCAACCCGGATTTTTTTT
>Ga0325405_1002644_pt1 | contig 18430 bp, 15 predicted proteins | sample PopdelMetagenome_21_FD_205663 | JGI IMG/M metagenome (GOLD analysis project Ga0325405, IMG submission 205663) | Populus deltoides microbial communities from Bellville, Georgia, United States - Xylem-Control-R2 | ecosystem: Host-associated > Plants > Phyllosphere > Stem > Wood/Secondary xylem...
TGTCCGCTAGAGCTCAAAACAAAATTCAACTCCTCTGCGTCAACATCAACAAGACTATCATCGAAAACACGAAAATTTGAATTTTCTTCCAATTCAATCGAAGGAGCAACTCGATATGGTTCAACCAACTCACTAACTTGAAAGACTTCATCTTGCACACTTGTGTCTTCGTTCTCATCCTGAACAACCTCGACACAACCCCGGGGTTTCGTTTTTAAAACGGACAACCAATCCACTCTTGATCGATCCTTTCTAAATGAAGGGGTGTATGTGTAATAAACTTGTTGACATTGCTTTGCGAAAACAAAGACATCTTTTATGTTGTGGAGTCTAGCTTTTGAGTTGATTTCAACCAGACCATAGTGCAGATCAACTCTGATTCCTCTGTCAGTCGTGTCATACCAATAGCATTTGAATAAAAACACTCTATTCTGCTCATTATGATATTGCAGTTCGACGACCTCTTCTAATCTTCCATAGTAGTCAACTTCTAACTCACTACTAGTGGATCCCTTAACACAAACACCGCTGTTGTATGTCTTTCTTCCTTGCCTGTATTCTTCAATATGGAAAACATATCCATTGACAAAATACCCGTTGTAGCACTTATATTTTCTTTCAGGCCCCAGGCTTAGTGAAGACAATGACTTAGGCGCACTCCCTCCCATTTGATAAACCTTATATGTAATGTACATCAATAAACAGTAAATGAACGAGAATCTCGTAATGACATGCATACGTACAGTAATTTTGCAAGTTAGAATGAGTTTGTGATAGTGCTTACATGTGTTCTGAACCACGTGGCAAACTGTTCATCTTGTAATTGAAAGATCTGGGATTCGGTCAGTTGTGAGTTATTGGAGAGCAAATATTATCGATGTTGCCTGCAAGTGATAATGAGTGTATGATATTACAATATATAATTAACAGTATATTACTAACAAAGTTTAATTAGTATAAACTTACTGATTAGTACTTAAAAGTGCATTTTTATCAAGGTTTTATATCATCATTTTGCACTTGAAGTATCAATAACTCCTTAACTAGAGTATGTTTTATAATAACAGATCTGATAAGCTATTGAAAGTGAAAGGACAAAGAAATGGCTAAGCTTAGAAAGGAGATGCCGATTCAATTCAAATTGGAACACTGTTCAGTTATTGGGTCATATCTGGAGCTGTAGATCTTGGATTTCAGCTTAATTTATATGGATGGAAAGTTAAGAAATAGGCCTACAATGTTCATGAATAGTGTAAGACCCAAATCTGCCGTTTTCAAATTCAAAGTTTGGCCACAAAAGAGAAGTCAGAATCTGTCCTGTAATCCAGCCCAAACACTACTTAGAATTTTACCTATATCTGGAGTCTAAAAAGGCCAAATGATGTGAAATTTGGTGGGTGGAAGGAAAAGACAATTTCCAACAACTTTCATGAAGACAATTTTCTCAAATTCAGATGGTAACAATGACATTTCGTCCAGACAAGAGCTTGAGGTCTATCCACCATGTCCACTAACATCACTACTCAGTATTTTAGCCATATCTCAATCTCTAGTGATCCAAATGCTTTGACATTTTATGGGTGAAAAGATAAGATGATTGCCAACAACTTTCTTGAAGAACACTTTGCCAAATTCTAAATGGATCAATGTCATTTTATCCATCCAAAGTGCTTGAGTGCTGCTATCCACAAAAGTCCACTAAATCAATAGTTGGCCACTACATCAATAATCTTGGTTCTAAGATCAAGATCATGTTCTTGCTCTCTCTTTATTGTTGTAATGCTTAAGTTTTATTTTTATTAATCTCTTGTTCATGCTTTTCATTTCCTTTACTATACTTAGTTAACTTATATCATGTTTATGTTCTTATATTGTTTATTTATGTTTTTCTTCTTCATAATGTCTAGCTAAGTTAATTATGTCAAGGTGATAAGGTTTCACTAATGGTGTTAGGATAAGTATAATATAAACTCAACATGGACTTTAATGTTTATATCCAAGAAAGTTTGCTATTAACATGTCTTATCATTTTTATCTTATTAATTCTTAATACCTTGCTTGTTAAATGGTTAATCTAGATTTGTGTTGTATAACACTTGGTACATCAAATACTTGATCCTTCATAGTCTTTAGCTGACATCGTTATTATGAGAGGAACTTGATTTGTTGTCAACATAAGTTAGCATCACGAATACCTGATAAAATTTACAAGTATGGTGTTACGTAAATAAGATGATTAATATGATTATGTTGATAATTTATAAAGAGTTTATACTTTACTTATCTCTAATACTATTAGTGGATTCTCTAACCTTGACATTTGTTTTTATCATTGTTTAATCTTCACATTTATCTTACATCTCAAAGTCCTCTTTAACTCATCATCACCATCATCATCATCTTCATTGTTGTTCTCATCATCATCATCATCATCATCATCATCATCATTATTATTATTATTATTAATTATAATTTATATAGTTCACCTCCCTGTGGTTCGACCCCGGTCTTGCCGGGTTATTTATTACTGTGACACTCCTGCACTTGGGATAAGACATCAACTCTTTGATCGTGTCACTTCCTGACTCATTCTGTTGCCCCAACACACAACCCATAGCTGATTCGGTCACAGTTAAATACAGGATGAGTGACCTTCCGTGCACGGGCGGTACCAACAATGGTGGTTTTTGTAAGTATTGTCTGGTCTTATTGAAAGCTTTTTGGCAATTTTCATCCCATATCCCAGGATTCTTCTTTTGGAGTAATCAAAAAATCGGTTCACATGTGACTGTAAGTTGTGATATAAAACGGGCAATATAGTTCAAGCGCCCCAAAAAGCCTAGAACTTCTCTTTCTGTCTTTGGAGCGGGCATGTCTTGTATGGCTTTTACTTTGTCGAGGTCCACTTCTATGCCTTTATTACTCACCACAAATCCTAATAATTTGCCTGATTTCACCCCGAATGTACACTTTGCAGGATTCAATTTCAACTGATATTGTCTCAACCTCTCGAACATTTTCCTCAGAGCTGGGATATAGCTTTCTTCATCTTTGGACTTTGCGATCATGTCATCCATGAGACCTCAATTTCCTTGTGCATCATGTCATGAAAAGTGCTACCATTGCCTTTTGGTATGTTGCTCCAGCATTCTTCAATTAGAATGGCATTACTTTATAACAGTAAGTTCCCCATGGGGTGATAAATGTCGTTTTTCTCTTATCTGCTTCAGCCATTTTAATCTGATTATAACCGGAGAAACCATCCATGAAAGAGTAAGTGGAACTCTTAGCAGCATTGTCTACCAACACGTCTATATGAGGTAATGAGAAATCATCCTTAGGGCTTGCCCTATTTAAATCTTGGAAATCCACGCACACCCTGATTTTGTTGTCCTTCTTGGGAACCGCCATAATGTTAGACACCCATTCAGAATATTCTACTACCTCCAAGAAAACAGTATCCCACTGTCTTGTTATCTCTTCTTTTACCTTGAGCAATACGTCAGGTCTTGTCCTTCTTAGCTTCTGTTTGACTGATCGGCAACCCTCATTCAAAGGTAACTTATGCACTATTATTTCAGTATCCAAATCGGGCATTTCAGCGTATGACCAGGCAAAAATATCCACATACTCCCGCAAGAGGGCGACCAGCTCACTTCTCATATCTGTAGTGATCAACATCCCTATTTTCAACTCCTTTTTGTCATGCTCGATACTTACGTTTATTAATTCTAATTCCTCTCTTACCGGCTCCCATGCATGTTCGGATTGTTTTATAAGCTTCTTGAACTCCTCAATGTCATCTTCACCATCTTCTTCCTCATTCTCAATATTATGACCAGTGATACCAGCATGGTACTCATATTTTTAGTCTGGTCGGTACCATTGAGGAAAAGGTGGTTGCAAGGGTGTTAAAGGAACAGGTGTTACTTGGCCAATGCTGAGCAATCTTTGATACATCTCACTAAGAGGTATGGGAAGTAGGGGCAGTTCTTCTTGGTTTGCAGGGAAGTTTTTGCGTGGGTGAAATGTGTTCCTTTGGTGGTACGAGATATTTTAGGTATTTGTTTGGTTTTTTAGATAAAGCGAAGTGAAATTTATGTTGGATGTGGGAGGAATGGTCATGAGTGGCCTGAAATTGTGCTTTCTTCCCTTACCTTCACCTTCGATGTTGTGGATGTCAGCCTCCTTCTTGCGTCCATCAAAACCCTTTTTTTCACATGGGTCTATGATCCTACCCATTCGAATCGCTTATTCGATTTGTTCAGCTATAACAACCAAATCAGAGAAGCTTTGTGCAGAACTTCCAACCAAGTATTCAAAGTACGGTGCTTTAAAAGTATTGGAGAACAAACCTATCATTTCCTTCTCCAATAGGGGTGGATTAACTTGTGCATCCGTTTCGCGCCACCTTGTGCATACTCCCTTACAGATTCCTTATGACCCTTTTTCCAATGAATGCAAGCTTGACCTATCAGAGGCTATGTCCATATTGAATTTATATTGCTTAATAAAGGCATCGACTAGGTCTTTCCATCCCTTTACCTTAGTGTTTTCCAACCGCATATACCAAGTGAGAGCGACATTGCTCAAACTATCCTGGAAGAAGTGGACCAACAACTTCTAATCTTGTACTACTTCGGCCATCTTATTGCAATATGACTTAAGGTAGGTTATTGGACATTGGGTTCCGGTGTATTTGATGAATTCTAGCACCTTAAACTTCTTAGGGATGACTACGTTAGGTACCAAACACATCTTGGTGGCTTTCACCGGGTCATACAAATGGTTTCCCTCAACTGCCCTTACCCTCTCCTCTAGGGCAGCCCATTTCTCCAAACCTTCATCTCCTATCATTTTGTCCTTGTGAGACCCCTCTAAGGTTAGCTCAACATGAGGAATCCTCATCGGGTATATAGGCTGAGCTGGGAAATGCGTAGCATATTGGGGCTTATGTGAAGATCCACTTGCCCCCATGTTTGGTAGGTTGAAGGTAACCGAAGGCATTGGTGGCATTTGAGTGGTAAATGCTGGCTGGAAGGATGTCCCTTCTCCCGAATTAGATCTCAGAGCTTGTTCGAGTAGGCTAGTAAGTCTGGCGACATCTTCCTTCAGACCGTTCAACTCCTTTTGATGTTGGGCATCCAATTGGGTTCTTTCTTCATTTTCCATTTTCTTTCGCAACCGTGTGTTATGAGTGTGTTTTAATGGGGGACCTATATTTCACCTGATGTGCAGCATTATGACAGTTCATAAGTGTATGCTCGAAAATGCATGGAGATGAATGCAACATATTGGGCATGGATTATTTCATAGGAGGGTGACATAACAACCATTATTCTTTGGATGCGTGGTCAGATCTACATCTGATACTTATTGCAATGCTGAGAGGAGATCTGTTTAACCTTTTACCATCTGAGCTTTCAGCCTTGTATACACGTTTTGAACAATAATAATAATAAATAGAGGTCTCTGCCCCTTTTATTTAACCCAACAAACTTTCATTACAAACAAATGATTCATCTTAATCTATTACAGAGGGGAAAGGCACTGCCTCTATTAGCTATAGCTTTTAGAAACATATCGGTGCTATTCATGCTCCTTCAATACTTCGCGATGTCCCCTTCAACTTGGCGAGCCTCCACTCTTAGCCAATGAGCCTCGGCCTAGCTCGATCAATTTGCTCTTGAAATTCCCTTATTCTTTCAGTATGGATCAAGTTGTTTCTGGATAGAGAATTATTAGTAGTATCTAATGCTTGATTGTGACTCTCCATCATTTTTTGACTTCCTAGCAATTGTTCAGTCTTTGCTTCTCCTTTTGCCAACTTAGTCCTTAATGCTTTTGCTTCAATTTTAACACTATTGAGTTCAGTTCTCAAATTCTGGGTGGCTTTGACTATCTTCTTGGTTTTAACCAACTCCAATTCAACATCTTTTAACTGGCTCTTGAGTTCTTTTATATCTGTTAAACGGTTACTTGACACAACTTGAGTTTTGACAGCCAATTCCTCCCAATACTGGGCCTTCTCCACCTGAAGTGTCTTCTCTTTATTGATGACTTTTAGGGATTCTAAGTCGTTCATTGCTTTCATCTGTTCTCGGTCCACCGAGTCTTTTTCTTCCTCAACCAATTTCCTCATAACTTTTTCTATGGCTAATTGATGCTCTAATGATAGTCTCAAATCCTTCTTTGTTTTAAGCTTGGCTTGCAATCGTTTTACTTGCTCTCTCAGTTCTTCTTCACAACTCACCCTCTTTCTTCGGGTGCCCACAGATTCTGAAATTTCTACCATGTCGGAAACTCTTCTGTCACGCCATTCGGGATATTTTTCACTAACTGTGGGATTTCTTAATCCATTCTCCTTTTTTATCAGCAACAAAGAGTTCCAATCCTGCTTAATGCTTTCTAACATTTCCATGGAGGCCCCTTTATAGACCCCAGTAAATTGAGCTATGTCAATTGTCCTAGGAACACTTTGTATGCCCCCAAGCTGCCTTGCAACTAAAGCAGGTGGGTAACTGACGTATCCCGTTACTCTAATTAATGGTACCCAAGGCTTTTCTCCACAACTCATCAAGCTTGTCTTATTCCTCATCCAAGGAGCTTTCCAGTTAAAAATGCTTATTGGAAGCCTTTGCAATTTTACCCTCCAATCATCTTCAGAAAAGCTCTCCCACTCTTTTGATATGAACAACTTGAGTGGCTTTTGGTCAAACCACCAGAAATTATTGAATATTGGAGTCTCTGTTTCTATATGGCTTAACAACCAGATGAATAGTAAAGAGACACAACACCTCATAGAACCTTTACCCGTTTTCTTGCAATGACTAAGAGATAGGAAGGTTTCAGCCAAAATCACGGTACACGGGTTGATCTTTATCTTTTCATATTCTATAAACAAATTAGCAGCTTCCAAACTGATAATTCCCGTAGTAGAGGGACATAGAACTAAACCAAATATTCTCAAAGCCAGTATTCTATGTTTCTCTAATTTAGCACCCGGGTTAGCTATTTTAACAATCAGCAACTCCTCTAGTCGTTTCCATCTAAGCCCCCAGAGTTATCTTTCTCTCTATACGGTATTAGCTGAGGGATCCCTAGCAGTTTGGCAAGCTCATCCATGGTGTCGTCAATTCTCTGGCGGAAGTACACTTTGTAGGCATCTTCGGGGAATTTAGTCAACACACTATACTCTTCAATGGTAGGTGTCATGTCAACATTTCAAAAAGTGAAACGACGGTAATCAGGATCCCAAAAATGTATCATGACTTTTATAGCTGATGGCAAAATTGGCACTTTCAACAGGCGCAGAATCCTCCCATACTCCATAGCAAATTCTGCTTCATCTATCTGATACTTAGTGAGTGAAAACAATCGGCTAGTGTCATTTATTATGCACCTGACATCTTTGAGTAGCGGTGTCCCACCGGCATTTAGTCTAGGGCAGTCTCCCTTGATCATTTGCAAGGATTCAGATTCGAGTCCGTACTTAACAGTTGTTACCTCACGAATAACAGTCATTATGTCACCCGAAAGTCTTGTAATGAAAATGCTTACATGTTATGCTTATCTCAGTGAAATTATATAGGGACCAATCTAAAGAATATGTTCTAATCATTAAATGCATCTGGGTAGTTTTGCCATCTAGTCTCAATGGTCTTTCACATGCTCAGTGATCGTCCTTAAAAGGTTGATATGAGGTTTACAAGCAGCGTGAAGATAGAGGCCCTGAGTAAAATCAGTTTGGCATATCAACCATTGTCGAGCAAACAAATCATGCGAGAGTTGGATAGTTTCGCGAGCTTTACCCAGGCTAAAGCCATTGGGGTGCCGTTACTCCTCCACTTATCTTAAAGTTGGTACCACACGTATATATATAAAAAATGAGCTTGAATGATGTGTGAAGGCCTTATATTCATATCAATGTATATGCATGATAAATATGAGTAATTATGCGTGCTAAAACATTGAAAAGAGCAAAAATAATGATTAAAAATAAAATAAAATAAAATAAAATACACAGAAATACATAATAAAAAATAATAAAAATAAATAAAAAAAACAAAAAAAAACTTGATAAACACCGACAACACAAAAAAAACATATTTAGCAATAAAAGAAAACAAAAAAACAAAGCTTAGTCCTAAAGTACCCGATGGAGTCGTCATTCTGTCGCACCAGACTTCGCGGTGGTCTTAAAAATTAATTCTCAAATATGAAAAAAAATAGATTTCTAAGGCAAACTGCATTGTTATTTTTGTCTTAAATTGCTAAATTTTTATTGGTTTACATTCTGATGATTTATTCACAATATTCCTGACTCTAGCGTCAGTTAATATTCAACTACGAATATTTTCAACTTTGGCGTTGGTAACTATTACGTAGCTATAAAATAAATTTAGATCAATATTTTTTTATTCCTGACTCTAACGCTAGTGAATAAACAAATAACCTAAATTCATTTTATTATGCATTCACATATTTTTATTTCTTATGTAGTTAAACAAAAAAAACAAAAAATAATAATTAAATCAGTGTTTTTATTCCTGACTCTGACGTTAGTGAATAAACCAATAAAATAAATTTTATTTTTTATACATGCACATATATTTTTTTTTTCTTGCTAAAGAAAATAAAATATAAGGAATAAATATAATATAAATTTAAACCAGTATTTTATTCCTGACTTTGGCGTTGGTGAATAAACCAGTAAATCTATATTATTTTTATTCATACATACACATATTTTTCTATTTTTCTATTTTTTTTATTTTTTTATTTTTTATTATTAATATTTTTAGGGCTGGGCTAGGCTGGGCCAAGCCAGTGACCCGGGCTGGGCCACATGAGGCACACGTGATCCAAATCACGTGTGCCTGGCCTTTGCTAATTAATTCAAAACAGGCGGCGAAAATGAATTAACAAAACGCGAGGAAAACAGAGCAGAAGACTTACCTGGTTCTTTTGCAGAGAATTTGCGCGAGGTTGCTGAGGGTGACGCTTCTATTTTCGAATTGTCTCTTACTCCTTATGCTTGTATCTCACGTTGTATTCTTTCCTGTGTCTCTATTTCGGCTTGTTTTTTTTTTTTGTTTCTTTGCTATATTTTCAATACACGTCTCTACTTTCTCTCGGTCCGTTTCGGTTTTCGTTGTTTTAGGCTGGTATTGGTGAGGGAAAAGGTTCACTTCTGGTATGGGGTTAAAAAAAAAACTTAAGAGTACCTCTGGTTTCTTTGCATCAGTATCTTTTCGGGTTTCTTTCGTCTCTCTCTCTCTCCAAGCAACCTCTGTTCTTCGGTGCGCCTCGGTTTATATAGAGCTCGACAAGTTGGTAACCGGCGGTAGGCTGAGGGTCGACCACCATTAAGGCGCCCATAACTAAAACCAACGGACGATTACTACTGCAACGTTTCTCTACCTTTACTGTAGAAAACGATCGTTGGCTTAAAGAAGAAGAAGACAAACAACGTTTTCAAAACGACGTCGTTTGGAGATAAACAGTGGCCATTTTCCTTTTAACCCGTGAAGTTTCAAAAATTTTATAATTAAGCCCCTTGCTTAAACCGTAATTTCCCCTGCATTTCAGCGCATTTTACAAGTTAGTCCTTAGACTTTAATCTGTTGCAATCGTGCCCCCAATTAACCTAAAACTTTGCTATTTCTTCAATTAAGTCCCTAATTTCATTAATTTAATTAAATCCAAAGTCCAATTAAGTCTAAAACTTATCAATTCTCCGATTAAGCCCCTGATTGGATTAATTAAATTAATTCCAAGCTTAATTAAGCCTCAAAACTTATCAATCCTCCAATTAAAACCCTTGATTGGATGAATTAAATTAATTTCAAGCTCAATTAAGTCTAAAAATTTATCAATTCTCCAATTAAACCCTTAATTGGATTAATTAAATTAATTCCAAGCTTAATTATATTAATTCCAAAGTTTAATTAAACCCCAAAACTTCCAATCTTGTTGCCTTTAACCCAAATTTTAATTTATTCTTCATTTATTTCATTTTGCTTGTTTTTTTTCATTATCATTATTTTTTCATCATTTTTTATTATTCTTTTCAGTAAATAAAATAATAATAATAATTAAAATAAAGTGGTCAAAAATTGGGTTATGACATGTGTTAATATAGTAATGATGAATTATAATGGATTTAACTAATTTATCTAGTTGTGATTAAAAGCTTGATATACTTTGAATTATGAATTTGTGAAGAATTGATGAGAAAAATGGTTTATATTTGTGTGTGAAGTGAAGTTGTAGAGATGTGAAATGAGTGTTGATGATGAGTTTGAAATAGAAGCTGGGATAAATGAATTAAGAAGAAAAGGCCTCATGAACCAGTTATATTAGGGAAAAATAGGAATTGGTGGGAACCAAAGCAATTGTTTGTGCATTTATGTGTGTTTGGTATGTGTTGATGGGTTTATGATGATTTGAAATAGATTTAATTATTCTACCTAATTATGGTTAAATTTCTAATGAACTTTCAATTGAATATGGTGAGTTATTAAGGAGATAAATTATTATAATTATATAATTAATTTGTGAAATGTGAAATGAATTGTGGATTGATGAAAAAAAAGAAGAACATGTGGTATAGATGAATTAATGGTTGGTCAAAGGGAGAACTTTAAAGGGAATATATAGCATGTAAAGTGAAGAAACAAGTTTAAAATGGTAGAAACCTTATTTTGGTCAAAACTTGTATTTACAGGAGAAGGAAAAGTTGGCTTGAGATGAATGATTTAAATAAGTTTTTGATGATTGGATACCTATTTGTGTATAAGAAGCTGCAGGATCTGTTTAGCAACAAGAGACCATAACACGAGTATAAACAACACTAAGTAGATGCCCTTCACCTCCACTATTTATAAGAAACTTTTAAAATTATATAACTACAATTTCTATAAATGCATGTTGTTTATTCATTATTTGTGATATGAATATAAAAAAAATGAAATTATACTAGTTGACCGAAAGAGTTAGTAGCATATTTGTTCAGATGACCAGGATAATTTATTAGACTCATTAACTAAAAGGAACAAATAACATTTATGTTCAGATGGCCAAAATAATTTTTTAGACTAGTTGATTGGGAGGGGCTAGTGGCATTAGTATGTCTGATTGTCAGAATGTTGAAAATATCTTAAGGTTAAAGTATATGTATTTATACATGGATTGAAAAAAGTTAAATTAAAATTGTTATTAGTGTTGATCTAATGAGTTGAATATATGTGTGTGTGTGTGTGTGTGTGAGGTTCCTCTCATATAAGAGTCGTCCAATAGATTTCTATAATGTAACATTTTAATATAGATATAAATATTGTAATTTATCGATGTTAAATTGATATGTATTATAATATTGGCTGTAGAAGAGAATGGAACTTCAGGTATGCCAAAGAGTAAAGTATCAGTACCTGCAGAGTTATGAGTACAAATTGGTCTAACATGGGGAGAGGTATCACTATCAGAATCCTCAGAAAAGGGATCTATACAAATAAGATCAGGTTTAGTCAGGCTGTGAGCAGTGGATGGAATAGAAAAGAAAGGTATATGCTCAAAAAAGACAACATGACGAGACACATAAAGTTTCTGAGTTATTGGATCAAAACAACAATACCCCTTTTTACCTTTACCATAACCTATAAAGACACAAATAGCGGATCGAGAGGATAGCTTATATTAATCAAGTACAACCAAAAACTCTAAATGAGGAATAATCAAGGACATACCCATATAACTTTTTAAAAGGAGATAGACCTGAACTATGAGAAGATGGAATTATATTAATCAAACTTACAGCAGTAAGAACAACTTCTCCCCAAAACTCACTAGGAACAAAAGTAGACAACAAGAGAGAACAAGCAGTTTCGATAATATGCTTATGTTTTCTTTCAGCAACACCATTTTGCTCAGGAGTATCTGTATATGAAGTTTGGTGTATGGTTCCATCTAAGGCAAGCAATTGACAAAATTTATTAGAGGTGTATTCCCTACCCAAATCACACCTAAAGCATTTGATCACAACAGAATGTTGAGTTTTGATAAGAGCTCGAAAAGCTACATATATCTCAAAAAATTCAGAACGATGTTTCATTAAATAAACCCAACAATAACGAGTATGATCATCAATAAAAAAAAATATAATATTAAGACCCTTTTTTATGGCAATAGGAGAAGGTCTCCATACATCAAAATAAATCAAGTCAAATGGTGAAGAAGAAACATAAATACTTCGATTAAAAGATAAAGTGGAAAATTTTGCCAGTTTACATCCACTACAATCAGAAATGTCACAAGTCTTCAAATTTCCTAAAGCTACTGTGGATGTAAAAAATCTCAAACGAGAAAATAAAACATGTACTCTTAGACGAGAATGCCATAAATAAAAACTAGAAGATGAAAGACTTAAATGAAAAGAAGACAAATCAATAGTAGGAGTAGCAGTAGCGGGAATTGACACTTTTAACTCATTTAAAATGTATAGTTCATTCTCCCTACGGCCTGTCCCAATAGCTTCTGAGACTGCAGATCCTGTACACAATAAAAAAAAGAGGAAAAAATGACTAAATAATCACCAGAATCACATAATTGACCAACATAAGCAAGATTCAATTTGAAGTTCGGAATAAGATAGACATTAGGAAGAGACAAATGAGGTGTAACAATAGAACCAACACCTACTAAGGGCATGAGAGTGCCATCAGCAGTCATAACATGAATGAAAGGCGAAGGGGAAATAAAGGTTAAAGATGTAAAATTTGGAGACATATGATGTGAAGGCCCAGAATACAAAACTCATTCAAAATGTGCATACTTGAGGAACTATGAGGCAACTAACCTATGGAAAAAGTGGACATTGCTTATGGTTGCAATGAGAGAAACTTTTGAAATTGCTTAGCTAAAGTACTAGGATCAGTTATAGAGCCTGAGAAAGCTATTGCTGCGGTATTATAGTGTGGTGGTTTATAACCCTAAGGTGGTCTATGAGCATTAGATTATGACTGGCTACCAGGCTTCAAAGCTTGATTCTGCTGTCTCAATTGAGGACACTGAGTCTTCCAATGACCTTTCTGCCTACAGAAACTGTACTTATCGAAGCCAACCCTTGTGTAAGGCTTATGCTGGTGATTGGAGAATTGCTTAGATGGTACTGCTAGTACAGAAGGATTCGAAGCAAGTAGATAGAATACCCTTTTCAGAATACGACTGAAGACGTATTTCTTCAGCTAATAACTCACTGACAACAGAGTCAACAGAAGGCAGTGGAGAGCGATGCAATATTTAACCTCTAAGTCCTTCGAAATCACTGCGAAGTGCTGTTAAAACTGTACCAATCGTTACTGCTCTCTACGCTCAATATAAGCACATCATGCCTCTGTAAGAGCCAACTGATCCCAAAGATCTGTCATGGCAGAATAGAACTCCTGAATACTCATATTTTTTTGGTGAAGAGCTTGTATGTCATTCTCTAACTGATACTGCTTTGCAAAATTTGATTGTGTGAATAACCTTTACAGATGATCCCAAACCTCCTTTGTTGTCTTATACTTTGCTAACTACGTACCTATAGAATGCTCAACAGAGTTGTTGATCTAAGTAATGATCTTTACATTGTTTGCTTTCCATGCATCTATCAAAGTTGCATCCCCTTCCTCAGTATTTTTAGGTACCACATAGGTTCCACTGACATATATCCCCACATCTTTTTACCCTTAAGAAAATTTCTCATTACATAGCTCCAATACGAATAGTTTTTCCCATCCAACCTCACACTCACAGACTGAAGCGAATCATTTCTTTCAGTAGCCATAATCAACAATCACAGAGAACCAGAATGCAAAAACAACGGAAAACAAAATACCAAATTGCAGAAACTAAACAGAGATTGCAGAAACTAAATACATATCTTCTTGAAAATTTACAATTATGCCAAAGCACAAAACAAATTTGTAGAAACTGAACGCAAATACCAAATTACAGAAACTGAAGGGAAGATGAAATACCAAAATAATTTCAGAAATTGAATGCAAATATCAAATTACAGAAGTTGAAGGGAAGATGAAATACCAAATTTTGCAGAATCAAAAGACAAAATATCACTCCAAAAAATTTATAGTGTTAAAGTTTATAGTTGGATCCGTGAAAGCTGTGTTCGAGATTAAGTCTCGTTCCATAAAACCAGCTCTGATACCATGTTAAAATAATTAAGATCAAACACAGAAAGGAGGCTAAAATTCTCAATAATCTGTTTATTATGAGTGCTTAATGTTAATCTAATTAATACAAATAAAGTATATATAGGTTAAAGTAAAAATATTATTCTACTCCTAATAAATAAAACTACATAAGTATTATTTAACAAAATTAATGCACCAAAAAATCAAACTCTTTTATTCATGACTCCACTGAATTGTTTATGCTGCTTTTCCCCGCTGCTCATAACATATATGATACATCTCATTGTTGTTGAGTCCTTCTCAGCCAGCTTTGACCCGTTGATGATGGTTAGACTGACCTAGAGAGTATGTTTCTTTAACGACAGACAATGAAGGGAGTCCAACAACCGAGTGACAACGTTCCTCGCCATGATTATAGTTAGAGGTACTCTCCCTTTGCAATGTTTGATCATCGATCCAAGACCTTTTCAATTAAATCATTTAACCTATTCATTTTAAAAGTTTAAGCAGTCAATAAGATAATTTATTTTATTTTTTTAATATATTTTTTCAAGTGAAATTTTTTTAGATTTGAAACTTGCATAAAATCATATTATTTTATATTTAATTTTTTTATTAAATAAATAGATATAATAAGATTCAAATTCATAATTGTTAGTGATTAAGATTATAATATGAAATAATTAATTTAATCAAAAAAACTTAAATTGTTAAATAAAATTTCAAAATATAATTTATATTTTTGATGTTGAATCTTTATCATGCAAAGTTTTGCCACTTCCTCCTTGAATGAATCAAACATTGGCACTTGCTTTCCTTCGAAAAGCCTACACCTTGTGCCCCTTGACCCTCTTTACATGTAAGATTTTTGTTTCATCATACTTTATTGGCTATGTTGAATTTGCTTTCCTTTTACATTTTTAGCTGACAAACAATGCCATACAGTCCCTACCAAATTGCATGACGAAGATTGTCAATGAAGAAGAAAACATTTCTGGAAGAAATGATTACGTGCATGATGATATTGGCTCTATTTAATCTGCTTTCTTTTTATATTTTTATTCTTTTAAGTTTCCCTCTCATTGGTTTATGACAATGCAATTGTTGAACATGATACAGAATCAGAAAATCCTTTTACAGTGCCATGTGACATTCATTTGTAATTCAATTTTTTCCCTTCACTTTCGTGTTTGATAAGCAGCTAGCAGTAATCACATTGTTTTCGATTTTGTTTCAATTTACTCTCTCTTTGCATGATTCTGCATCCAGTTACCACCCATCGAATTCTTACTCCTTTAATCTTCTCCATTATATTTTGCCTTAATTGTTGTCATCTTTATTTAGCTGCAATACTTGTTGTGAAACTGCTTCACCATGTTTTTGCGAGGGCTCAAGTCAGCTTGTAATCTCTTTTGACAATGCTTCCATATGATTGTTGCTTCACAACATCAACATTTCCATCTCCAACCATTAACAACTGAGTCCTCCAAGCACAACTCCTTAATTCAGCATATGACTACTTGCTTTTAGTTTGCTGAAAAATGCATGCTTATTATGAATAACCCTGTCACAACTCAAACTAGTACTAGAACTGCAATCAAACCATTTCCATAAAACTAACGTTTTTCTTGCAATTTCATTAATTTTATATTTGATCCTCGCCATGCACTTTCTTTCCCTTTCACAAATCCTTTGTGAAAACAAACTCGATTAACAAGTGAAAAGACTGCCAATGGCAGCGAGTGAGCATCTTGCCTAATTTTATCCTGATATTTGAAAGCTATGAACCACAAACAAAGTTGGGAAGTTAATTTCTTTAACGTCATAGAGCAGACGAACATTGCCTAGACAAATAAGTTATATTGTAGGAAGTACGAAGTAGATACACAATTATTAACATACCTTTGGTGATTGAATGGTAAAGCATATATACTTCAATAATATATACTTATTCATGCATGTCGTAAACCAAGAAAGAGAGAAAAGGGTTCGTGACTCTGGTAAATTTTTTTTAGGAGTAGTTTTTTAGAGGGATTTTTGTAAGGTTGAGGGTTAATTTTTCAATGTATTGAGATTTGAGTTTGAGTATACATAAGGTAGTTTTTAGGAGTCTTTTAGAGAGGTTTTCTTTGAAGATTGTACTTTAATAGTATTTAACAACAATGGGATTTGTGGATTGTGCAATTTGACAATCACGATAAATTAGTGTGTTTATGTTTATTTGCATGGGTCTGGCAAAAAAATTTGCAATCTTCTAATTTATGCTAGGAGAGCTGGTATCCAGGTAGATGACCTGCGAATATCATAAATAAATTTGCGAGAATTGGAGTTCATGTACGAGTTTTTTAAATACATTCTTACAGTAAGTACCTTAAAAACCACCTTACAAGTTTTGTAGTACCCAAAATCTTATATTTGTTATAAGACTTCATCATGAATGAAACTAGTGACCAGGGCCTCTGGGACTGGGTCCTGATGCCAGCCGTCCGAGCCAACAAGCCATGCTGTTCTTCGTCTTCTCATAAACTGAAGAGTATGTCTCCAGATGATTTGCACCTGCAAGTTCCCCTGGCAAAACCCTTGTTGCCTGCACACAAAACAGCTGCTGGCTTAAAGCAGAAACTAAAATGAAAAAAAGGATTAAAGGATAGCTCCTCTTTGCAAAATCCATGGTCTGAAACTGCCTTAGAAAATACAGCAAGAAAGTAGTCCTCGTACGTGTGTATTTCTTTAGCTGGAGCTTTTGAGTGCTTCTTGTTAGTTTGTGGAGAAATGAAGGTGGCTGATAGTATTTATAACAAAGAACAAAAAAGAGGGTTGAACGGTATGCGTGGACTTAATTCGACTCTTGGAAAATTTAGGGTTTTTGGTGGGGTTTCAAAGGCTTACGGGTAAAGGTGTTGAATCAGTTATATGCAGGCTGTACTTGGTGTATTAACGTGTAAGATATTGTGCTTTGCTAGACGAGAACAAGCATGGACTTTGTAAGTTTGAATTTGTCAAATGGACTGCCTATTGGTAGGGCCCGGTCGCATTCTAGCACGAAATTTTGAAATCTCATTTTGACAAGGATGGGGTAATTCACATATAAATTGACAGCGTTTGTTATAGTAGTATATGGTAATTTTTGAAAGTAATAATTTTTTAAAAAAAATTAAAAGAATTAATTTATATTAGCATATTATAATCATCAGAAAATACTAAAAAATATAAATTTAATATTTTTTCAAGATAAATACATCCAAACTAACAATTGCATGCCCCTTCCATGTGTAGAAGATAATGTTGTGATTAGGAGAAGATTATTGGAGTCTTTTCAATTTAGTTCAGGATTTGGTTGCTTAACCAAAGTTTTTTTTTTTTTTGTGGTTGGATTGACATGTCTGCCTATAAGGTTATGTTGACACATTTGTTGTTCAAACCACACAGTTCTACTTAATTTGAGACTCCTCTTTCTGTAGTATTATCCTCTATATGGATTGTTCTTTTGCATTACTTCTATGCTGTTGATTCAAAATCGCATAAAGCATTTGGTTCAGCCTTAAGAGTGTTTTTTAAGAGTATGATTGGGATTGTTTTTCAAAGTGTTTTTTATTAAAAAATGTATTAAAATAATATTTTTTTATTTTTAAAAAATTATTTTTGATATTAATATATCAAAATAATCTAAAAAATATCAAAAAAATATTAATTTAAAATAAAAATAAAAAATTTTTAAAAATACTTTTAAAAACAAACGAGCAATATCGCTACACATGCCAGTTTGTCATCAATCAGCTTACGGATCAATCAGGTCCTTTCTAATAAACGGGACACCACGATGCAAGCATGAGCAACCAACTATTCTCCGGGATGTTCCTAGTCGAAGGCTCAAAGCTCAATAGAACGTGCTTGAGAATTTGCCGCGTTGGGCACAACCAACTATTTGGCTCGATGGCCACAGTTCACACTGCGGCTAGGGTGGCATCTGCAGAAATCATCTCTAATATATATATATTACAGCTGCAATCTGACAAGGTGGTAAACATCAAACCCATTCAACAAAACTTGTTTTATTTTAATTTGGCTCAACTATACAGCGATTTTCTATTGGCCTTTACATAGTAATTTGCTGGCAAAACAAGACCTGATCCAATATTGTACTTTCAAGTACTCTAAAAGTTCTTTCTCTTTTGTCTCAACTCATTGAGCTCCATCTCTATGTCAGGATCTCGGAACGAATTGTTTGAGCTGGT
>Ga0325405_1002646_pt1 | contig 18428 bp, 14 predicted proteins | sample PopdelMetagenome_21_FD_205663 | JGI IMG/M metagenome (GOLD analysis project Ga0325405, IMG submission 205663) | Populus deltoides microbial communities from Bellville, Georgia, United States - Xylem-Control-R2 | ecosystem: Host-associated > Plants > Phyllosphere > Stem > Wood/Secondary xylem...
TAGTGAATTTTTTTGGGTGGGGTTTTGTTAATTTTTAAAATTCTGCTTTGTTTTGTTACGTTGACTAGCAATCACCTGATCTAGTTGTTGGTCGTTGTGAACATGAGTGTCCAGTTTGATCTTGATTTCAGCTTGATTCCTTTAAGGGGATTTGGCCCCTTTTGTTATTCTTGATATTACAGTGTCCTTAAGCCAAGATCAGTAGTGCTTTACATCAGAGAGATTTTTAATTTTTTTTTAATGGCAATTTTAAATAAGATCTACTTCTATAAATCTAAGGAAGCTGTTGTTTTGGAATTTTTATTTATTTATTTTTGAGCTGGATTCCATGATAAACTGACAATTCCGATCGTGTGGCTTCAGATAATGTTTATATTTTCTACTCGGGATCACTTGAGTGCTTTAAGCTATATCAGGTTCCTTATGTCATGTAAAATGTTAAAAGGGCAGCAATTCCAATGTCTAGTATGTCAAGAAGAAAGAGCTCGTGTTTAATTTTCTTGATTTCATCTTATTCAAGATGTTAAATCACTGTGAATTGATCTTGCTTCCCTTTTCTTTCGTGGAATGTCGGCCCGTAATGTGCCTTGCTTTGGATTTGTTTGCTTCACTTAATGTGCCAGTAAATTTCCAACATTGCTAGCTGTTATTTTGTTGCCGTGGCAATTGAAAATAATATATTTATTTTCTGGATGCTAATCAGTGTTTTTCTGTGGAATAATGCAGCCCAAACCCCTCAAAAACTTGAATGGACAAACTTGCCAGATTTGTGGGGATAATGTTGGAGTTACAGAGAATGGCGACATCTTTGTTGCTTGCAATGAGTGTGCTTTCCCAGTTTGCCGTCCTTGTTATGAGTACGAGCGAAAAGATGGGACTCAGTCTTGCCCTCAGTGTAAGACTAGGTATCGAAGGCACAAAGGTTAGCTTGTTTGTTCATTCTTCTTTTGGGTTATGTTCTGTTATGCAGTCGTTTTGTGATGTATCAACAGCTGGGGTTTTATGGATATTTCAGGGAGTCCTCGAGTGGATGGAGATGAGGATGAAGATGATGTTGATGATCTAGAGAATGAGTTCAATTATGCCCAAGGCATTGGCAAGGCAAGGTGTCAGTGGCAGGGTGAAGATATAGAACTTTCTTCATCCTCTAGACATGAATCTCAACCAATTCCCCTTCTCACGAATGGGCAGCCGGTATGCAGATTGACCAATTTATGGTTCATTTATATGCACATTCTGGGTAATGCAAAATAGATAGAATAACAATAAATGTTTCTACATACCCACATTATTTTGTATGTCCTCATGGAATTTTAAACCTTTGTCCGATCAAGGTGTTTTGGGCATTGATGCGTGGTGGTCCAAGACCACAAACACAGTTTTAGTTGTGGTTAACCAAAGCATCACTGTTGATGCTTTGATCATTTTTAAGCCCCATCATACAGGTTTGCAAAGTAAAACCAGAATGCCAAACAATCTATTCTTTGTATTACAAGTACAAGTTTTGTGCTTTGAGAGCTTCCAGTTTCTTGTAGGTTGGGTCTTTCTTGTTTTCTTATCTAGAAATATAGTTGAAACTGAAACTTCTACTGATTCAACAAGTCCACTTTCTCTCTGGAAAAGAGAATTCATGAGGCATGTCTCCCTTTTAGCGAGTAATAAACATAAATGTCAGGTGTGCTGTTTTTGCAATATCCTGCTTATATGGGTGCTGTATTCAGGTTTCTGGTGAAATTCCCTGTGCTACACCCGACAATCAATCTGTAAGAACTACATCTGGTCCTTTGGGTCCTGCTGAAAGGAATGTTAATTCATCCCCTTATATTGATCCAAGGCAGCCAGGTAGTCAAGCAGCCTGATTTTGAGTATTTATAATTCACTCTCTTGTGTGTATGGCTTTGAGTTCATCATGCTACCTATTGCTACAGTTCATGTTAGAATTGTGGATCCGTCAAAGGACTTGAATTCTTATGGCCTTGGCAATGTTGACTGGAAGGAGAGGGTTGAAGGTTGGAAGCTTAAACAGGACAAAAATATCATGCAGATGACCAACAGATACCCTGAAGGAAAGGGGGACATAGAAGGCACTGGTTCGAATGGAGATGAACTTCAAATGTGAGTTCCCTTCTTCAAGATTTATCCTGCGTCGTTCCTTCCTCTGGAATCATATTACTTACAATCGCCCATGTTGAAGCATGGATTAGGTTTCAGATTCTATTAAAAGCATGGACTAATCTTCTCATATGCACTCAATTAACCGTTTTGTATATGCATTTCACCTTTTGTGTCACAGGGCTGATGATGCTCGACAACCTTTGAGCCGTGTGGTGCCCATTTCTTCATCTCACCTGACTCCTTATCGTGTTGTAATCATTCTGCGTCTTATTATTTTGGGATTCTTCTTACAATATCGTGTAACTCATCCTGTGAAAGATGCATACGGTTTGTGGTTGACATCTGTTATCTGTGAGATTTGGTTTGCCTTGTCATGGCTTCTGGATCAGTTTCCAAAATGGATGCCTATCAATCGCGAGACCTACCTCGACAGGCTAGCATTAAGGTAAGTTAAATGCTTTGTATCGGTAAATAGATTTTGGTTAAAGGAGTAATTTTTCTTATTGCTTCACTAACTGCATTCTATATCTTTTGCAGATATGATCGTGATGGTGAACCATCACAGTTAGCTCCTATTGACATCTTTGTTAGTACAGTGGATCCCTTGAAAGAACCTCCTATTGTAACAGCAAACACTGTGTTGTCCATTCTTGCTGTTGATTACCCTGTCGACAAAGTATCATGCTATGTTTCAGATGATGGTTCAGCTATGTTGACATTTGAAGCCCTTTCTGAAACTGCGGAGTTTGCAAGGAAGTGGGTGCCTTTCTGCAAGAAGCACAATATTGAGCCTAGGGCCCCGGAGTTTTATTTTGCCCAAAAGATTGATTATCTGAAGGACAAGATACAGCCTTCTTTTGTGAAAGAGCGCCGAGCAATGAAGGTGAGTCAAGAAGAAAAGCATGCCCTCTCTAACTTTTGTCTGTATTTCACATGGATTAAGTGGGTTCTAGTGTTCTTTTACTTGTTTTCAACACTATACATGCAATTGAGTATAATATGTGGCGTTCTTTTCCTTGTTTTCAACATTATACATGAGATTGAGTATAATTATGTGTCACAGAGAGAATATGAAGAATTCAAGGTGCGGATCAATGCTCTTGTTGCCAAAGCTCAGAAGATGCCAGAAGAAGGTTGGACAATGCAGGATGGAACTCCTTGGCCTGGAAATAATCCCAGGGATCACCCAGGAATGATCCAGGTATTATAATCCTTCCTACATGTATATGAACTCACCCTGCTTTTGTTTTTTTTTCCCCTACAATTTACCCTTTCTGGCATATGGTGGAGAGCAGGTGTTCTTAGGTCACAGCGGGGGGCTCGATACAGATGGAAATGAGCTACCTCGTCTTGTATATGTTTCACGTGAAAAGAGACCTGGATTCCAGCATCACAAGAAAGCCGGAGCAATGAATGCACTGGTTTGTCATCTTAACCTCTTGTATAATTTGACCCCTTGTTCCAATTTCTCAAATACATTGTTATTCATCACAGGTCATGGTACCATTTGAGTGCTGATTTTTTTGTGCATATCAAAAAGCAGCTGCTTATCTATCTTCTCTCTCTTCTTTTTTCACTTAAATAAATGGAAGTTTGCATTTGCATGTACCATGGTTTGGTTCAAGATGATTGATTTTCAGGACTTAGAGCACCACAATTTGTGTGCTAAAATCAAAATGTCTCTTTCTTGGTCTTTATGTTGTGTAGATTCGAGTTTCAGCTGTACTGACCAATGGTGCCTATCTTCTGAACGTCGATTGTGATCACTACTTCAATAACAGCAAAGCTCTTAAAGAAGCCATGTGTTTCATGATGGACCCTGCCTATGGAAAGAAGACATGCTATATACAGTTCCCACAACGTTTTGATGGCATTGACTTGCACGATCGATATGCCAATCGCAATATTGTTTTCTTTGATGTAAGTCAGTCGATTTATCATCAATCTAGAAAATATTCCTTTCTGTGCAATGTTGTATTGGATGGCTCATGTTTTGTCATTATATCTTGCAGATCAACTTGAAGGGTCTGGATGGCATCCAGGGGCCTGTGTATGTTGGGACTGGTTGCTGTTTCAACCGGCAAGCCCTGTATGGTTATGATCCAGTTTTGACAGAGGAAGATTTGGAACCAAACATTATTGTAAAGAGTTGTTGTGGCTCAAGAAAGAAGGGAAGGGGTGGTAATAAGAAGTATATTGACAAAAAGAGGGCAATGAAAAGAACTGAATCCACCGTCCCCATTTTCAATATGGAGGACATTGAGGAGGGTGTTGAAGGTTGGTTTCTGCAAGAAGTTTTTTTTTCTCACCTGTCCTTTTCAATTAATATCTTGTACTAGCACTGCATCTCAGTAGTTTAGTTTATGATGGAGCATGGTCAGTCCTCATTTATACTTGGTAACTAACATTTTGATTACCTTGAATTTTGTCATATACATTAATTATTCACAAATCAATGTAAGTTTCATTAGACAATGCTAACCTTATTCTTATATTTCATGCCATGTGGTAATGATAAACTACAGAACACCCAATTTGAGATTTATAATGATTTTGATTAAACTTGGTGGTGGAAACTACAGATGATTACAGAAAAGTTACGTAGCATATTTTCTTTTAACTGCATTCCTTCTCTTTTGCAGGATATGATGATGAGAGGTCACTGCTTATGTCACAGAAGAGTTTAGAAAAGCGTTTTGGTCAGTCACCAGTTTTTATTGCAGCTACCTTCCAGGAACAGGGAGGCATTCCACCGACAACCAATCCTGCAACTCTTTTGAAAGAAGCTATCCATGTTATTAGCTGTGGATATGAAGACAAGACTGAATGGGGCAAAGAGGTCAGTCTTGCTTTATCATCAGTAGTAATTGCTTAATCTGATCAAGTTTTGTTTATCATATGTTAACTAATTCTTTTTGTCATCTGCCAGATTGGATGGATCTATGGTTCTGTTACAGAAGATATTTTGATCAAGTTTTGTTTATCATATGTTAACTAATTCTTTTTGTCATCTGCCAGATTGGATGGATCTATGGTTCTGTTACAGAAGATATTTTGACCGGGTTCAAGATGCATGCTCGTGGTTGGATATCAATCTATTGCATGCCTCCTCGCCCAGCATTTAAGGGGTCTGCTCCTATCAATCTTTCTGATCGTTTGAACCAGGTTCTTCGATGGGCCTTGGGATCTATTGAGATTTTACTGAGCAGGCATTGCCCCATATGGTATGGATACAACGGAAGATTAAAGCTTTTGGAGAGGCTAGCATATATTAATACCATCGTGTACCCACTAACTTCTCTTCCACTCCTTGCTTACTGTGTACTTCCTGCTGTTTGCCTTGTCAGTGGAAAATTTATTATTCCTGAGGCAAGTGACAGTTTCTTTTGGTACCAGTTGATTGTACTATTCAGATCTTAATTAACAAACCAATAATTTTGCTACAATTTCTTTTCAGATAAGTAACTATGCCAGCATGTGGTTCATTCTGCTTTTCATGTCCATTTTTGCTACTGGAATACTTGAGCTTAGATGGAGTGGAGTTGGTATTGAAGACTGGTGGAGGAATGAACAATTCTGGGTCATCGGTGGTACATCAGCTCATCTCTTTGCCGTCTTTCAAGGACTTTTGAAGGTGCTTGCAGGTATTGATACCAACTTCACTGTCACTTCAAAGGCTTCTGATGAAGATGGGGATTTTGCAGAGCTTTATGTGTTCAAATGGACATCTCTTCTCATCCCTCCAACCACAGTCATTTTACTAAACATGGTGGGTATTGTGGCTGGCGTGTCCTATGCCATAAACAGTGGATACCAGTCATGGGGTCCTCTCTTTGGCAAGCTCTTCTTTGCTATTTGGGTCATTGCCCATTTGTATCCTTTCCTCAAGGGTTTGTTGGGTCGGCAAAATCGAACGCCAACAATTGTCATCGTCTGGTCTATTCTCCTTGCCTCCATTTTCTCCTTGCTATGGGTGCGCATCGACCCCTTCACCTCAGACTCCACAAAAGCTGCCGCAAATGGCCAATGTGGAATCAACTGCTAGATTGTCTTGGGATCATTTTGTGATGCCATCTCTTCTCATAGCCTACCCTCATGTATATAACAAGAAATCAAGGTACTGAACGATGTCCATTAATTTATGAAGAAAGGGTTAGCCTGAAACATGTATTTCTTGGTTGGTAGGCACAGTGAAGGACATAAACACATTAGAAGAAACCCTTTCATTATATCATCTTTGTTGTACCAAAAGGTGTTTCTATCCATCCCCACACGAGCAGGTGTTTCTGGACTTTTCAAGTTTGTTCATGCCATTGTTGTGCAGCTTTTTGGTGGTCTTATTTTTTTGTTAAAAGTTTATAGAAATATGCATCCATTGTCTAGAAGTACTTGGCTAAAAAATTCTTTCCATGTGTAAGACTGCTTATCATGGAATTTTAATTTATCACAGAACTCTCTGATTGCAAATCGGCTCTTGAATTTTAATCTACTGCTGAAGGAGTTCCAGATTGCATTTCATTTCCTTTACTATATGTTTGAAATGGATGCTGGCTCTAAATAATTGATGATCCGTAACCTCCTAATTAGGAGTCTAATAACAGAAGATGCCAATTACCAGAGTCAGGATTAAAGTAAGCAACAAATGATGGATTAAACAGGATGATTTGTCATTTGAGTGTTCATGCCCTAATTGATACCCACAAACCTTATCTTGGGTGGGATTATTAAAACATCTAAAGGATAAAGCTTTTAAAAGGATGATTAGAGAACGATTAAAGTGTTGTGATGCGGTGATTTCATTAATATTAAAAAAAAACTGTTAAAAAACATTATTTTAATAAATAAATAAATAAACAAACATTTGGCATTGTATTACCAAACAATTTTTAAATAAAATTTGGTTTTTAAATATCATAAAAATATAGTGATCAATTTTTTAAGATGTTATAAAAACCTTATTGAAATTTAAATAAATATTATCAAACTCCCTTTTGTATTTAATATTTTTCATATTTTTGAATCATTCCCTTGACATTAACATTAAAGGTGTTTTCAGTATAAGATGGAGTTTTTGTAATATTTTCAAAATTTCAAGTGGTTAATATAATTTTATAATACCTTATAAGTTATTATAATTTATTAAATAAAATAATAAAAAAATAATAAACCTAAATTTAATAAGTAACTAACTACTAATATTTATTTCATAAATTTATTTTGAAGAGAGAAACAGGAGAGCAAAAAATAACATATGAACCCAATAAAATAATAAAATTATCCTCACCAAGCTCAATTTGTTTTTTTAATTTCTCTCTCCCCTTTTCATTTTGTTTTGGGCCCGAATAGAACCTGGGCCTGAAATAAAGCTCGATAAAGAATGGGTGGGCTTGGGGCAAACCTTGTGAAGAAAACGACACCGTATGATGCCAACACAATCCCCAATGAAAACCCCTAGTTAAGGCGGAGTAGAAACAGCAAATCTTCGGTGTCAAGGGTTTTTGACTATTTATAGACAAAAAGAAAGAAAGCGAGAGAGAGACAGAGAGAGATTTGGGAAGAGAAAGTGAAATTAGGGTTTTTCTCTATCTAGAAAAAACAGTGTAAGCAGCAATGGAAGTGATCACAGAGGGTGTTAACAACTTAAACATAGCAGCACCAGCAGCAGCAACAGATTCAGCCAATAACAAGAAGAACCGAATCCAAGTTTCTAACACCAAAAAACCTCTTTTCTTCTACGTTAATCTCGCCAAGGTATTACCAAACCCTCCCCCTTTTCTAATTTCTAAATTAGTGTTTTTTTTAATGCTTTCTATTTATTAGTTGTAGAGGAAACAAAATTCAGCTTTGTGTTTTTTTGGATGGTTTAATGAATTAATTAGATCTCTGCTTTTTTTCTTTGGGTTTGTTTAGGGTGTTTTAAGTTATTTTTTCATGTTTTAACTGATTTTAGGGATTTGTTGCTGTTATGGACATGGGTGGGTCCTGTTTTATTCTTTTGTCTTGGGTTTTTCTATTTAGGATTTTTTTCTTGGCTCTGTTTTGTTGCTGGGGAAATTGTGGATGAGAAAATAAATGAAGGGAAGCTTGTGTATTAGTCCTATTATTGCGTTAGAATTAGTTGTTTTTTTATGAAAATATGGCTGGATCTTTTGATTTTGTTACTGATTCGTGTTCGTATGCTTAGTTTGGATGAGGGTTTTGTAATTTTAGCTTGGTAGAGAGAAGGAAAATGGATTTTATCAACTGAAGAAGTTTGTGTATTTGTGTTTGTGATTTTGTTTAGCTGTTTAATGGTTGGTGATGGTTGAATTTTTGCAGAGGTACATGCAACAGCACAATGAAGTGGAGCTCTCTGCTCTTGGGATGGGTATAGTTCCTTTAGCTGTCATCTGAGGAGTGCATTTATTTATTTTTTACTATGGGTCTGTTGAATTGTAATTTCTGTTGAATTCCGTTTTAAGTGCTGATTTATCTAATTGTGAGCTGGGGGATTTATTTTTTAACTTGGCTGGTTGTAAATGGAGTCTGATATGACCACTCTCTATTTAGTCACAAAAAATAAGATGGAATTGCATCGCAATATAGTCATACTATGTCGCTCTTGTTTGAAATTTATAGCCACTGCTGCAATATAGTCAAACAAGTAGTTTAGTGTCATATTTCTTGTTATTGAAGAGATTGTTGAATTTGATATCCACATTGTTACATGTACAGCTATAGCCACTGTTGTTACCATTGCTGAGATCTTGAAGAACAATGGACTTGCTGTTGAGAAAAGTGAGATTTCTATTCTTTTCTTATTTTTTTTCCCTTACTTTTTTAGCTGATGTTGAGAGCTTGATCACTTGTTATGTGCTGTGTGTATGTTCAGAGATAATGACTTCCACAGTTGACATGAGGGAAGAAACAGGAGGGCGTCCTGTTCCAAAAGCAAAGGTAAATCATCAGTATAACCTTTTGTTGGACCACCTGTCAGTGTCAGATATGCTGTTGGGAATACAGTAGATAGAATCCTCTCAGATAAAGATTTCACCAACCTTCATTTTGGAATTGTATCTGCATTGCTCTCTTTGGAAAACCAAGGATTGTTAGCATCTATATATTTTTCAAGCAACAACTCACTACATATAAGCATATGCATTTCTAGGTTTGTTTTAGAAGATGGAGCACAGTCTAAACTTCAAATTAGAAGATAAGAATATGCAATGTGAATAGGGTTTTGCCATATCTATTTTCATCAATTGCTATAGATGTCAGGGGATGTAGATCTAATCATCAGTCTAGAGACGTTGCATATGGTTCAAATTGATCGAATCTGCACTGTTATGAGGCCCTCCAGAGGGAACCCTCCTGTGTATTATTATACTGATCTGAGCAAGTTGCTCGTCATTCCGTGTCAATAACTAGTTGTTTTTTAGAGATTGAAAGACTTGACTATTCGGATTTTTTCTCATGCAGATTGAAATATTGCTAGGGAAGACAGAAAAGTTTGATGAGTTGATGGCTGCTGCTGCTGCAGAGGAAGCCGCGGAGGCAGAGGAGCAGAACTGAACTTGAAAGGATGAATTTAGCTTGTTCTCTTGAGTTCCTTTATTATGGACACCTGTAACCTGCCTATCTTAGATTGGAACTAGTAAGTTTAGTAGCTGTGATGATATTTCTTCTAGGAGTTTTTGTAATAACAATGCCTTTGCAAATTCAAATTTGTTTCCAAGTTATATCCCTGGTGGAGCACGAACCTGGTTTCTTTTACTAGCTGGGCCATATTGGCACATAACATCTGGACATAAAAACCGAGAAGCCCTTTTTACTCATTTTCATGGTCAAGTCGATGTTGAGTTTCTCTCGCGAGTAAAAGAGGAGAAGAATACCTTTTACTTGGTTTGGCCTGGCACTGCATGTCGATGGATTCATCATTCATGGTCAAATCCGGCACGGAATGCTTAGACTGCATGTTTCCATTTCATTCCTCCAACGAGTCTACAAGGATGTGGAAATCTCAGAACTCACCTTGCCGCTCGCGTCTGAGTTGTATAAAAGGGTGGGAATAGGTTAATCTACCAAGAGTTCGGAGTGGCAATCCAATAAAATAACATTTTTCAAAATGCAAATGTCCGATCGATTTGGTAAAACCAGGAAAAGGGGTAAAAACAAAGGCGATGCATGTTTTCTAACTTCCCAAACAAGTTTGTGGGACCGTTTCCTAAAACCAAAAATAAAAACCTCAACGGAGACAAAAACCCAAGATAAATTAACTTGGTATAAATAAAAATTACTACTATCTCAATTTTCCCTTTTGCTTTGGCAGAAAAACGCTCGAGTCATTTGCTCCTTTCATTCTTCTTCCTCATCCTCTACAAGTATCTTTTTGCATGCTTCATAGCACATGAAAGATATCCCAGCAGCAGGAACCAACTTCATGCAACTGGGTCCCAGCCCTTTATATAACCCCCGGATGCCTTCTTGTTCCAATATGCTAGCTAGGGCATGGATCACATTCTTGTATACTTGTCTTCCGCTGAGAGCTCCTACCTGCATGTGCTTGCGGGCGACTTCAAGAGGGAAAGTTGCACTACTTGAAATGGCACCAGCAGCAGATCCGATTAGAAGAGTTTCAATGTTGCCAATCTTCTCTTGCTTAAGAATTTTTCGATAGGCTTTCCGTAACGTGTCATATGCAAAGTAATTTGCTGCAGCATATGGAATAACTCCAATAAGGCTGGGGGCAAGACCTCTGTAGAGTTCTCCAGGGCCCTCTTCACGGAGAATTTTTAAGAATGCATCTACTATACCGTTATAAACACCTCTCTGCAAAATACATCAGACCCCATGAGATAAAGAACAGCATTCACACACAAGATTTCAGTTTCTGGTTTAGGTTTTGCACACACCTGTATAGTTAATCGTGTCTTGACCAACTCAAGCGGGTATGTGCACAGAGTAGAGCTCACCCCAGCACATGCCCCGGCAATTAATGACGCAGGAATTGGAAGTTTTGGCTGCTCCCCAGGTGCAGGGGACAACTTCTTGTTTACTGTATCATATGCAAAAAGCTGCAGACACAGAAGCCAGTTACAAGCAAGATTAGATACCTTGAACTGGGATGTTGATTTGAATATGCAGAAGTTGCATGACTTATTTATCCTTCTCTAATTTAAAATAAAAGGGGACAAAGGAGACTGTAAAAGGCAGAGTTAATTAACAGAATGACGGTTCTAGAGAGGGCTGGTATCTATCAGTCACTTGTTTGAAGTCCATTCTTGAAAGCAGAAGGTTGTTAATTTCACAATTCAAACGAAGATGCAGTAGATGACAAGATCAATCTTTATTTACCAGGTGAGGTGCAATCCAAATGAAGAGCTTATGCCAGGCAGGTAAATGCTGGCACCTAGCTCACAGGGGTATTAGCATTCTAAATTTGTTAAAGCTGCTCAGGAGTTTTCCTAAGGTGCAATATATCTACTCATCCGAAACAGAGATTAGTTTCCCTGCAATTATTTGGTGGTGTGCATAGTTGGACTGTGATCAGGTATAAGAGGCAGTCAAACAGGGCGAACCTAGCCTATACTCATCCACTCAATTTTACCCTCATCCTAACATATGGGCATTAGTTGATGGCCCTTGAAGGTTTATAACACACTTAAGAACTCATAGAAAATTAGATGCAACATCTTCCAAGCAAAAGAAATACAGAAGAAAGAGCAGCTGAAGGCATTGAATGTAAGGTCAAAATCAGATAAAAATTTAAGGACCTGTACTATCGACAAGACCAAAACCAATCCAGCTAGTGCACAAGCAATGTGTTAGAGATAATTGAATAATTGCGAAAATATAGCCTCTTCTTTTGAGGAAAAAATGCAAGGTAGATTATTGTTATATAAGCAAGGAACCACTATTTGAAACATTTATATTCATCAAACCTATCGGTTTACAAATTCTTATTCATTGTGCATCTGTAATCTCAAAATCAGTTTTGATTCCACGTTACTATTTTCAATTTCATACTTGTATTAAAACTTTCATTCCAATTAAACTCTAAAAAACCTGAATTCTAAATTCACTGCAATAAACAAAAAAAAGGTAGCTAATAAGTATTGACCACGGACATTCATGCTTCAACCATATAACATCATCAAAACAATTCATAGCCGAACCGAAAAGTTATCAATGGCGAGGCAATTTGCAACCAGAATAAAGCAGAAAAACTGTGCGAACTAATCATCGATGTTGACACTCAGAAAAACATATAAACCATCAATGAACAAGAAACAAACAAAATGGATGACATCAAGAAAACAGAAAGGAGAGAAAAACAATAAATGCCTACAGTGAGCACAAAACTTCCTTCAGCCCCTCAATTACAAGACTGCAAAACACAAACCAGTCCATAAAAATTGCTAGCCATCAAATAATAAACAAAACCAATCAACAAAACCAACAAAACTCACATCAAACAATCAATTTGACCACAATACCATCTCTTTCACAGTGAATAAAACATAAACCAAAGAGAAATTTCATTACCTCAATGGCCTTGCTAGGCGCAACACGAATCACGTTAACAAAATTGCCTCTAAACAACCCTTTCCATCCATCAGTCTGAATTATATTATTAAAAACCTCAGTAGTACTATGTCCACTACTCCCCACCATCAAATGAGTCCTAATAGTCTCCAAAGGAGCCACTGCAGTCCTTGAAATAGCCCCAGCTATCCCTCCACTAATTAACCTTCTTAATGAAGGATTTTTTATCTTAATCTTCAATTTAAGCCCACCTTTCTTCTTCTTCTCCAGAACCCCTTCCTCCTCTTGAACCCCAACAAATGACAAGTACTTAACACACAAATCATTGTATAAAGACTTTAGGCTGCCGTTGTCCCCCATACCCATTTGATTAACACTTGCAAAAAGACCTCCTGCGGGGAGATATTGCACATCTTCAAAGCTATTCCATTGAGACCCCAGACCGGAAATCCAGAGAAACCCATCTCTATTATCATCAAACAGCTGGTTTCCTCCCCTAGCCATGAATCAAAACCTTGTAAATAACTTTTTTTTTATGCTTTAATGAACACCCAAAAGTCCAAAACCGGACGTTTTAGACAGGAAAAGATTGGATTTTGAGCAAATGGGCACCTAACATATCCCTTTTTTAATAATAGGTACAAGGCAAAATTGCAAAAAAAAAAAAAACAAAAAAAGAATTAAGACTTTTTTTTTTTTTTTGAAGAAACCAAGAGAGAGAGGTGACAGTGAAAACAAGAAAAGAGAAAGGCAAAATCTTTGAGCAAGAAGAAAGCTAGTAATGTAACTAGAAAGAGAGAGAGGAGGGGTTGGTGAATCTCTCTCCTTCTCTTTCTTTGTTTCCCTCTCTATAATGTTTGTTGCGTTACTTGGGTTTTATTTATATAATATAGAGGAGGGGCTTTCAAGGTGGAGTAGAGTTAGGTTTTTGTGTTGTTGGCAAAGGGTAGTGATGGGGAAGACTGTTGTCATAGGCAGTCTCTTCCTATTCAAAGATTTTGTCCCTTTTTTTTTCTTTTTTCTTTTTTCTTTTTTCTTTTACGTTTGCTTGTGTATTTTGGTAATTTGGCTCGTCATTTATGGGCTATTTGTTATTTTGCGAATTTCTGAGGATATTTACTTTGAGCCATTCAAATATTTTGTTCTTTATTCAATCAATTTTTTATTTTAACCTAGTAAATTATATAATAATAATAATAAAAAAACCAATATTGAACATGACTAACCACGCCCCAACTAAAAAAAAAAAACTTACATATTTTTTCTGTTGAAATGTATTTTTATAAAAGATTTATTGCTTTTAGTATTTTTAGATTATTTTCATGTATTAATATTAAAAATATATTTTTAAAAATAAAACTATATTATTTAAATGCACTTTTAAAAAATAAATATTTTGAAAAATAATTTCATACCAAAGGAAATTTTAAAGTTTCTTCTACTTTGTTCAAAGTATGTTTTGATTGCCATAATATCATTCCAAACATTTATTTGTAAATTGAGACAAAACTCCTTTCCAGCCATATTTTAAATATTCCATTCCTTTTTTTTTTGTTATTGATATATTTATATTTTATTTTATTATTTTAAATTAATATTTTTTTAGTATTTTCAGATCATTTTAATGTGCTAATATCAAAAATATTTTTTTAAAAATAAAAAAATATTATTTTAATATATTTTTAAATAAAAAATATTTTATAAAATAATCACAACTACACTTCTAAACAACTCCATTTCTAAATAAAGCTGGCGCTGCATTTTGTTTATGCTTATTGAAATTATTGAATTGGTTTCGAGTAAAACAATGAAGAAAAACAATTGATTTAATTCAGACCAGACCTTTATATATATATATATATATATATATATAATCCAACTTGCGTAGCTTTCTCTGCTTAAGAACAATTATAAATGATGAAGAATAAAGGGTCTGGTGTTCATATATGAGAGAAAAAGGGGGACCTATTTAAATATTTGTCAGTCAGGACCTCAAAAGGGTCCAATGAATTTGTTCCTCCCCAAAAAAAAAAATTATATAAATATTTATTTTAAAAATCCCATCGAGACCCCAAACCCAAAGCATAAACTACAGAGCAATGCGGCCCTGCTGGCTCCTGCACCTAGTTTCTTTCTTTTTTCCTTGTTCGAGGCATTGTTTTCATATCCGGATAAATTTATTGGGTTTACTCAGATTCAATTAATCTCAAATTTAAACCGGTTTGGGTTGAAAAAAACTCATTCAGCTTGGTTATAAATCTGAGTTGACCCGGACTCGAGCTTAGCATGGTCAGAACCGGTCATGCATTAATCACTTTTTTAAAATAATATGGTTTTAATTCTTTACCAACATGTTTACAATTTTAAATAAAAAAATTTAATATCAAAATTAATTTTTTTAAAATATCAATTTATTTACTTTTTTTGAAACTTTTAAAGAAATAAAATGATAATCATGAGAGTAGCGTAGGAAATCATCCAAATATATGAATTTAATTTATTTATTAATTGAATTCAAATTAAATATCATAATTAAATTTAATTATAATAAAAAAATTAATTTTAAATGATATGAAAAAATCAAATCAACTCCCGTAAATTATAATTCAAACCTTAAACCGAGTTAGCTCGGGGCACGGCATTTAAATCAGAGATTAGAAAAATTACTTTTCCATAATAGTAAAATAAAAAAAACTGGGCTGGTCAATTTTTTTAGTTTAAAATCTTTGAGATATGCAGAGAGGCCTTGAAGACAAACTCTTGGTGAATAAAATATTTAAAGCGTGAATGATCACCCACCTTGAAAATGACTTGGACTCAAAACGCAAGCATTAACCTAACAGAAACCCTACCGAGATAAGGAAAAATAGCCTTAAATAAAATATTGTTTCTGATTTTTATAGTTTTGAAATCCATGTTGATTGCGCAGGTCAATTCGGGATTCGGTCAATTCAAGACTAAACAGAGCCGAGTTGAAAAAAATAAAGAAAGGAAAAACTCGGTGTGATCCGGTTGCAACCTGTTGATTTTTTTTTTCCAAAACGACGTCGTTTTGATTTTTAAAAAAAATCGATCCAGGCAACCCGGTCAAAACTCGGAACCCGGGCTTTAGACCGGGCCAGGTCTGAAAACTATGCTGCTTTTAAAGCTAAGTTATGGGAAAGTAATTTTTGGAAAATTATTAGATAGGTGAAAATAATTTCAATGTGCATAAATGTTAATCAGTTTAATTACATAATTAATAGTTTTTCTAATATATGCTCTAAGGACCTTTTAATTAATGTATTTGGAAAGCTCCATTTACATAATCAATAATATTTTTATTTTTATAGCTTCATAATTTAATATTGTTGAACATGAAAATTAAATTTTTTTTTTTTAGTTTAACGTGGGTGTTCGGGCCAGCTTGTGCGCACCTCGACTAATCCCACAGGCCCTGAAGTTAACGACCATGTAAGCCTCCAGTGGCCATTATATGAGCAATCATAGGGCTCGAACTTGAGACCACAGAAGAAATAAACCTCTTGGTCCCAAGTTTTTATCACTGGACCACTATCTAGATGATTAAAATTAAATTATTTTAATTGCACCAATTAGCGTGTGAGCTTGTAAATTAATAATCTTAATTAAATAATATTTTTCACTAGTCCCAACTCTCAAGATCAATAGGGTAGGGTAAATTAATAATTTACTAAATTTATAAGATAATATATGTTGAAAGAACACACATGTCCCACTAGATATATAAATTAATAACTTTCTTATATATAAAAAATTTATATAGTATAATCTTGATAAATTAATAACCTGAATTAAATAATATTTTTATTTAATCATGGTTTAAATTGAAATTTAAATAATATCTTGATTGATTAATAAATTTTTATAGTCCCAATGATATCAATTTATAGATCTTTAACTATACATATATATATTGCTTAATAAATTTTTATAGTCCCAATGATATCAATTTTAAAAATGTGTATGATGGAAAAAAATATTAAATTTATTTTTTAATGTTTTTTTTTTATAGTTTTGATATATTGATATTAAAAAAAAATAAAAAAATTATTTTAATATATTTTTAAACAAAAAATATTTTTTAAAAATATTCAACACTGCGTACAAAATATTTACTCAAGCATGTGTTTATTCGTTACCAAATATTTACCAAGTCATTGAAAGTTAGGCATCCTACCGAGTTGCCACCAACCCTACTTGCTCAGGCATGTGTTTATTCTGATTCTCGACAGATTTTCCATGTTTTCTCCTTTTCCTTCTCATTTTATACCTCATCAAATTTTTCGAAGATGGACATTTGTTGCGTCTGAAGCACAGATGCAGTCAGCAGTGGCCAGCAAAAGGCCATGCAAGTATATATATAAACACGAAGAGACACCAATTTACTGCTGGTGACTCAAGACATCTAACTCGACAGTGAATAACAACATATACAAAACACATAGAAAGAAGCTCGAATATGATGATAGATTATCTCCTGACTGTATAGAATCACTGAATCTTCCATTAGAGACTATCTCAGACCTCTCTTGGCTTCATGGCGTCTGTATTTTTATCTGGGTGTTCCATAAGAAGGTCATAAATCCAATCCAGATAATCAATCCAGAGCTTTACGATGCAGGGATGAGGGCTAGGGTGGGCTTGAACAAGGAAAGGGACATCTAAGTACCCAATATATCATTTCAAGCCCAGAGTAGGGCAAAGAGCTCTTTACCTTAGAAAGAAGCAGCCCACATTTATGTATGAAAATGCAGACCCAGCTTCAATACTACAAAGCCACCCTCCTTGTCATTCCTTTTCTTTTATTTTTTTACTTTAAATTAATATTTTTTTTATATTTTTAAATCATTTAATATACTGATATTAAAAATAATTTTTAAAAAATATATAAAAAAATTATTTTAATACATTTCTTAACAAAAAAAAATACTTTTTAATCAGATAATTATTTTAGATAATTATTTTAGATTGGGACAAGAATAATATAAAACTCAATCCATAGATATGCATTACCATCCCCAAAAGAGATAGAGATGAACTCCAAACATTTCTTATTAATCAACTTCCACCAATTAGGAACCGTGTTCATGCAGGAATAAGACAGTTTGCTTTATCTTTGTTCAGCACTGCTTATTTTATACGCAGTCACTTAACTCTAGATAATCTTCTATATTAATGCTAGAAAAATTATAATTCAAACGGTTTCACAAGCTTATTATATATCTCGAATTTTAATTTAAAGAAAGATATTAGAAATAATTTTTTATAAATATTATATCAATTGATATATGCTGAATGATCCATCTAAAACCATATTAGAGAGAGGTGAGATCGATGATCTCCCATAAGAATATTAGGAAAATTCCTCAGAAAATACTAATCTCTTTTAAACTTTGAAATTAATTACAAATATGTATATTTTAGCTTGAAAAGTTTAAATTGGACTCTTGATCATTTATAGCATTCTTTTAGTTTTTATGATTGTTATTAAATTCAATCTAACTTAACTTAACAGGTTAATTCAATCAAATCTAATTAATTTAATAAATTTGTAATTAGTAATATGATTAATCTGATTAAATTTATATGGTGTGAAAAAAAAACTACACTATTATTTTAATAAAAATAATTAAAACTTGGTTGCATGATCCATACCCTAATTAATTAACTAGTTCATGAGAAAGTGCTTCATCGGCTTGATTATTGTTTGAAATGTTGATTGATTTTTAAAATATTTTTTTATTTAGAAATATATTAAAACAATATAT
>Ga0325405_1002648_pt1 | contig 18421 bp, 19 predicted proteins | sample PopdelMetagenome_21_FD_205663 | JGI IMG/M metagenome (GOLD analysis project Ga0325405, IMG submission 205663) | Populus deltoides microbial communities from Bellville, Georgia, United States - Xylem-Control-R2 | ecosystem: Host-associated > Plants > Phyllosphere > Stem > Wood/Secondary xylem...
TTTACAGCCAGGATTTGTATATTTTCAGTTCATTAGCTATCAAGGAAAAAGATAAAATCCGCAGCTTTTTTCTTGTTATGTTACATGTTAGTCATTGTTGTTACAGAAAGATGATCATCAATGAATGTGCAACTAATTCACACACAATGATTCAGTGATGCTCATACCATTTATTGCGTGGATCTCTGCTAGAAATTCATAATATCATCATAATCCTAGCAAGATTCAGAGTTGATGACACTGATTTCGTTTAGTGAAAGCAGCTTAATTTTGTAACTTGCAAGGTACACTATCACGCCTCTTTGCAATATATTCCTATCCACATGCCAGCAAACTATTTAGGAATTCTACGTTAGTACTTTACCTCAAGGTTTTTCCACAGATTCTCTCCACACTGCATAAAGCACCCCCACAAATCAGAATCAAGTAATCTTCCTAAAAGGCCAATTGGAACTAATGTGAAGATTTTGTTCAAGGAATACGAATTTTATTTACGTTATTATTAACTAACGTCTTATAATTTCCATCATTGGCAATCGTTGTTTTATGCATCTCTTGAGCACTCAGAAACGCTCACATTTATTGATAAATCTCATGTGTGTATCAAGTGGGTTTAACGTAAGTTGGTGGATCTGTTCTCCATAACTTAATACTCGAATTTATGCTGCATTAGCTGTTGATCATGTAGATAATATTCTTTTTTTAAAAAAATAGGTATGGTATAATTCCTGATGATAATCTCCAGAACAGATCCTTCATTGCAATTCAATAAAACAGCATAAGCATAAGGAACATGCAGTTGACACATGCACAGTTTCAGAAATGCAAATCCAGAAACAAATCAGATTATTTTACTCGAGTCTAAAATAGCAGTTTGACATTTGACAATCTATGTTGTATGCAGATATCTCTTTTCTTCAAGCAGCTAATTAAGATGTATGAGAAGCATATTTTCAAGTTATATCAAGAATCTTATGCTATATTAAAAATTATCTCAACTCAATAATTCAAGTTATAGATAAAATTTTAAAATATAATTTATATTTTTTTATAACACCTAACTCCTGGGAACCGTTTACTGAAAATCAAACAAAAGATATCTGAAAACAATCGAACAAAAATAAAAATAATATAAAAGAGAGCAATTTGAGAGTGTATAGATTCATACAAGAGAATCTGGCAAATGAAGGCGGAGTCAAGGGCAAGCTGTCATCTCCGGGCAAGAACTGTCATGTCCTTCATCAAATGCAAGGAAGTAAGTACAAGTCCCAGGTGCTTAGTATTCGTCGGTGCGGGGCCAACTGTCTTGTGCCGATTGAAGAATGAAAAGAACTGGGGCCCTTTTTCTATTTTTTTCTATGGGGGCTGAATCAGTACCCAACTTACTGAAGGAGACATGAGAGAATGTATTCCTTATTCCATTCCTTGCCTTCAAACAATGTCCAAGGACAAGCATCTTTCCACCATTTTCTTTTTCTTTTTCTTTTTCTTTTTTGTATCTAATTACTAAGTTTCCACGTGCCTCAGTCAAAAGAATCTACTCCTACGTTCCTCAAATAAACCACAATAAAACAAGGGTTTGTGTCTCCATCTACTCCCTTACAGCATAGATAACATCCAGTTAGACCTCGTTTATATATGGTTAGTTTCAATATATCCATTGACAGCTGAAAAAGACCCAGAAATGAGAGGGCGAAGAAGGTCTCAAGACAACAGAGATATGGATTCCCCTAATCCAAGTCAGAAAAATTCTTCTCATAGTCGGGAATAAGATTCTTGCTTTTGACAGACAGACAGACAGACGAATGCGAATGCGCACACCTGAAAAAACTCTGGTGGGATCAATTCTGGTATCTAATGCAAGGCTTTTACATGTCTCGGACAGTTAAATGTGCTTAGGAATTCAAATAGATAGTACTGTCTTAGAATAGAAGGTGGAGCTAGAGGAGAGGTCCCACATTTAATAAAGTAGCAAGGACAAATCTCTTTCCATGTCACTGTGAATAATGGATTCCATGCCTCTCTAGCACCCCCACCCCCCAATTAGTGCTATAAAAGCATGCTTGAGCAGACCTTTGGTTTGTGAGCATTGGCTGAAGGAGATAACCAAGAGAAGTTGCAGAAAATCCTACTTCGAAGTATCCTGCAGTGGAATTGTAACTGAAGAATATCGTATAATCAAGTTCAAACAGAGAGAGAAGACATCAGGTAAATACGCTACTGATCTTGTCCACAACAGATACACTATCAGTGCTACTACAGCAAGCTAAACTTGATTGGATTTTTAGGAGATAGAAATGTACCAGCATCACCAGCATCAAGGAAAGAACATCCACTCTTCTTCAAGAAATTCAATCCCTCCTGAAAGACATCTGTTCCTGCAAGTTGGGAATGGCCCTGGGGATTCTGGACTTGTCCTCTCAACTGATGCAAAGCCAAGACTAAAGTGGACACCTGATCTTCACGAGCGGTTCATAGAAGCAGTAAATCAGCTTGGAGGAGCAGACAGTGAGTATACAAAAAAGGTTGAAAAATCCAACAACAAATATAATAGTGAATTCAGCATACTCAAACGTTGTTCTTTATATTTCAGAGGCCACTCCAAAAACAGTTATGAAACTTATGGGAATTCCTGGACTTACCTTGTATCACCTAAAGAGTCATCTTCAGGTAAACCATTTGACATTATCTATCTAATCATCAAGGGAATATATCTGCCACCAACCAGTAGCTGCTTTTATAAGTTGTTAAATAGAATCAAGGCCCTCTAAGATATAGCTCTCCAGCCAATCTCGGAGAAAATCAAAAGAATGCCAGCCCTTTTATTGTTAGAATTGATTGTGGCAATCTGGTGGTTCCACTGTTTCACTATTTTTCTTCATTTGCTAAATTTTTGTAGAAGAAAAACTCCATGCCTTGATGCTTCATTTCTGTTTACAGATAAAGAAGTACAGAAATCTTGTGCTTAGGAGTGTCAACAGTAATTAGTGGAAACCCAAGTAGTAAAAACTACACTGTATTATGCAGAGCTTGAGAATAATGCCACACGTCTGAATGCTATAGTCTTGAATTTGTTTAGACCCACACAATGAAATAGCACTAACTCCACTTTTTCTTGTCAGAAGTACAGACTCAGCAAGAACCTCCATGGACAAGCTAATAGTGGGAGCAACAAGAGTGGTATGAAGAACAATGCCATAAAGCTCCATATGTTTTCAACTATTGATGAGGAATTAAAGATAGTTGCTCTTTTCTAATGGAAGGGACAAATATGTAACTTGATGCAGGTACTGTTGCTGTGTTGGGAGATAGAATGCCTGAAGTAAATGCAACCCACATTAACAATCTAAGCATCGGATCACAAACAAATAAGTATGATGAATTCATTTGCTTTATGTTCATTAGTCATTTTTCTTGTATTGAAAAGCATTATTTTTCACTAAGACACAATTCTTAAATCCAGAAGCTTACATTTCAGTGAAGCACTACAGGTGCAAATTGAAGTGCAAAGACGACTACACGAACAGCTTGAGGTACAGTTTCACTATCAATCTGAGTAACTACATTTCAGCTTTTCTTATTTGTTTGTGAAGATAAGAATTTTGTCTATTTCCTTATTTCAAGTTGACTAACTTCGTATTTCAGATTCAGAACTAAAGTATTGTCTTTCAAATTGCTATGATTAATTTATCTCTTACAAACACAAAGGTTGTAGAGGTAGTAAAAGGTTTTAGCTACATTCTGGTAATTTGTTCTGAAATGAAACAGGTGCAGAGACATTTACAGCTCCGCATAGAAGCACAAGGAAAATACCTGCAGTCAGTGCTAGAGAAAGCCCAGGAAACACTTGGAAGGCAAAATTTAGGTACGGTGGGACTTGAAGCTGCCAAAGTTCAACTCTCTGAACTGGTCTCCAAAGTGTCCTCTAAATGCCTGAATTCTGCATTTTCGGAGCTGAAAGATCTGCAGGGTCTGTGCCCACCGCTAACACAACCGACCCATCCCAATGATTGTTCAATGGACAGCTGCCTGACCTCCATAGAAGGGTCACAAAAGGAGCAAGAAATACACAACACTGGAATGGGGTTGAGGCCCTATAATGGTAATGCTCTCTCAGAGCCAAAAGTGATTGCAGGAGATCATGCGCTACAACAAACTGAACTCAAGTGGGGTGAAGACCTAAGAGATAACAAAATGCTCCTCGGCTCAATGAGAAATGATACAGAAAGGAGAACCTTTTCAGCAGAAAGAAGCTGCAGTAATCTATCCATCGGTGTCGGACTCCAAGGAGAAAGGGGGAATGTGAGCAGTAGCTTTGCTGAGGCAAGATTTAAGGGAAGGAGTGAGGATGACAGCTTCCAAGATAAGACTAACAGAAGGATAGATGCAATTAAACTAGAGAACGAGAAATTGTCCCCGGGGTATAGGTTATCTTACTATGCTACTAAGCTGGATCTGAATTCCCACGGTGAAATTGATGCTGCTTCAGGTTGCAGGCAGCTCGACTTGAATGGTTTCAGCTGGAACTGAGAAGGTTCACATAGGGTAAAAGTCGATCAGGGGATGATCCACCAAGGCAGGATAAAAGTCAACAAGAAAACATTTTGCTTTCTCCTTCGGGCCAATAGGCTAGGAAACAATCACTTAAATCTCAGTTGAATAAGTTGCACCAGCAGATGGAGCTCGCACTATAATGTAAATCAATCCAACAAGTGTAGCCTTTCTATCTTATATATCATTTAAGAGTTAATGAATTACAGGTCCAGAAATGGAAACATTTAACTAAGCTGTCAAATGCTTATTTACTAGTAAAGAACGAGATAATAAAATCTACTCCTTGATCATCATAAAATTGCTCTCTCTTTTTTTTCCCTTCATATTACGTAGATCAAGAACGATGACCCAATGCCATGGTTCCTAATTCAGTATCAACACTGAGAATTTCAGAGCAAGCAACATGGCATTTCTATGTGATTTTCTATTTCATATTGTGTTTAATGGACTCATAGAGTAACTGGTATTTATCACGGGAGTACTATAAAATTTATCATCCTCATATATTTTGGATTGATGATATATTTGTTACTTAAATTCCTGTGATTTCTATAGATTTATCCCTCTATTTTTTCTAGTCTTAATCTCTTGAACCTTGGAGAATCTGAACGCGAGCTTGCTTCATGGTAGCTGGCTGATATGTCAAACATGGCTGTATGGTGAAGGTCAAGAGTGATTGCAATTAGGTAACCAAATATTAAATACGGTGAAAGGAGTGATCGTTATAATTAACTAAAATGGGAAGAATTGTCTCCCATATCAACTATAAATAGAGGGTACTAATAAGAGTTGATAGATACACGAAAATAGAGAGAAACAAAGAGAGAGCTAAACAGAGTTGAGTTGAGTAGAAAAGAATTTTCTGCTCCTCCTCCTCCTTGTTTTGTTATTTGTATTATTTCTAAACTTGATTAATACAAACCAGTAGCTCCATGGAGTAGGCAAGTTGCCGAACCACGTAAATTGTGTGTTTGTTTCTAGAATTTCCTAACAACTGGTATCAGAGCTTGTTCTTAAAAAAGAAGGGTGTTTGATCCAAACTCAGAAATCAAAGTTTTCAAAATGTGTTTTTGAAAATACCATTGTGTAGGGGAGGAAGATAGGAATCCATTGGTGAAACTCTGGTGAAGAACCGACATGTTGCATGCCCGAAGGCGCCATCTCGTGTCAACGAGACGTTTGCCCACGCGCACAGACGCGCTACGTACGTGCCACGCTCCTTCACTTGTTCACCCTTTTCTAACCCGAGCTGGTCGCGCACATCATCATACACGTCATTGAATCCACATAGTCGTCTGTCATATCACATGTATAGTCCGCAGTACACGCTAGTATTTGCCACGTTTGATTTTGGGGCCGCTTTGCTTACGTGTCTGCCACGTTATCTAAGCCACATCAACATTGAGGTTTTGATTCAGTACAACAGAGTCATTGTTTTACATGAAACGTGGCTTGATCTGCACCGTTCATTGGTCCAAAAGTTTGATTGATCAGATCTGAGCCATTCAAAGTCCAATTTGGGTGATTTCAAAGTCGTTTCCAATATTTTTAACCATTCTGGACACAACTATGAAGTCGAATTTAACAAATTCAAATTCAAAGATTAGTGGAAATGGCAAATGAAATAAAGGCTACTGGAATTGAAAATTTTGATGGGACAAATTTTGGATATTGAAAAATACAAATTGAAGAATATATATAAGAGAAGAAACTTTATCCTCCTCTATTGGGGAGAAAACAAGAGAATATAAAAGAAGAAGAATGGCTAATTCTTGATAAATAGGTTTTGGGCATTATCTAGTTATCCTTATCAAGAAAAGTTGCATATAACATTATAAAAGAAAAATCCACTACAAGATTAATAGAAGCCCTGTCTGGGATGTATAAGAAACCATCAGCAAATAATAAAGTACACTTGATGAAGAAGTTATTCAACTTAAAGATGACAGAAAGCACCTCTGTCACATAACATCTCAACAACTTTAATAGCATCACAAATCAATTCTTATATGTTGAGATTGAGTTTGATGATGAGATTTATGCACTGATTTTGCTAGCTTCACTTCCAAGCAACTGGGAAGGTATGAGAACAACCGTGAGTAACTCAGCCAAAAAATCTAAACTAAAATATAAAGACATCCGAGATTTTATTTTGGCTGAAGAGTACGTAGGAAAGACTCAGGTGAAAGTTCAAGTTCAGTTCTTAACATTAACACTCGAGGGAGAAGACAAGATAGAGGCTTATCCAAAAACATATCAAAATCCAGATACAGGAGTAAAAGCAAGTCTGGACCTAGAAAGCAGGTTGAATGTTGGAATTGTGGCAAACTCGGTCATTACATGAGGAGCTGCACAAAACCAAAAAAACCTGAGGTTGACTCTACAAATGCTACCATTGATGAGGTACAAGATGTTTTGATTCTTGTTGTTCAAATCCAGTTGATGATTGGATTCTTGATTATGGTGCTTCATTTCATTGTACACCACACCATGAATGATGCAAAACTATGTTGCTGGAGATCACGGTGTAGTCTATCTAGGCGATGGACAACCAATAGATATTGTGGGTATAGGAGATGTGCAAATCAAGACGATGAATGGATTTATATGGAACTTACAAAATGTAAGACATGTTCCTGGATTAAAGAAGAAACTGATCTTTATTGGACAACTTGACAATAGTGGTCATTCAATCCTTTTTTCTAGAGGTATGTGGAAAGTATCGAAGGGAGCAATGGTTTTGGCTCATGAAAAGAAAATCAACACCTTGTATATGACCACAAGATTTGCAGACATTATTGCCTCTGCTGAAGCAAAAAATCAGGCATAGTTATGGCACTGTAGACTCGGCCATATAAGTCAAAAGGGGATGAAGATACTTCAATCGAAGGGAAATCTGCTAGAGTTAAAAAAAAATATTGATCTAGACATTTGTGAAAGTAGTATTCTTGGAAAACAGAAAAAAACTCAGTTTTTTAAAGGTTGGCAAGACCTTAAGACGAAGAAAGCTAGAGTTGGTACACACGGATTTATAGGGACCTTCTTTAGTGGCATCTCTTGGAGGTTTTTGGTATTATATTACTTTCATTAATGACTTCAGTAGGAAGGTATGACTACTTTCTAAAAAATAAATCTGATGTGTTTGAAACATTTAAGAAATGGAAGGCCATCGTTGAGACTGAAGCAAGTTTGAAGTTGAAATGCTTGAGATCTAATCATGGAGGAGAATACATTGATGGAGGTTTCAAAGAGTATTGCGCTGTCAATGGTATCAGAATGGAAAAGATTATTCCAAGCACACCACAACAAAATGGCATTGCTAAATGAATGAATAGGACCATCGATGAACGAGCTAGAAGCATAAGGTTGCATTCAGGGTTATCTTAAACATTTTGGGCTGATGCAGTTCATATTTCAGTTTACTTAATCAATCATGGACCATCAGTTCCTTTGGAATTCAGATTGCCTGAGAAAGTATAAAAAGGAAAAAAGGTACAATTCTCTCATCTAAAGGTTTTTGGGTGTGTTTTCTATGTTCACATAGATTCTGATGCTCACAACAAGGTAGATGCCAAATCTAAAAAATGTTTCATTGGTTATAGAGATGAAGAATTTGGGTTTCAGTTTTGGGATAATCAGAATAGAAAGATAATCAAAAGTAGAAACATGATCTTTAATGAGAAATGTTTTTACAAAGACAGATCAAGTGTAGAAACAGACATAGCTGATTCAAATATAAACCCATAAAAATCTGAATTCATAAGATTAGAAGGGCTTCTTGATGTTACCGCGCAGAACAAAAAACCTTTACAAGAAGATTCAAGCACATCTGTACCCACTACTACTACACAAGAAGATACAGGTCTTCAAGGACTGTAAAACCCCCCATAACAATTCACACTTTTTCTAAATTATATTTTGTTGACAGATGGTGGTGAACCACAAACTTATAAAGAATCAATACAAGATGAAAACTCAAGCAAGTAAGAGTTAGTCATGAAGGATGAGATGGATTCTTTGTTGAAGAATAATACTTTGGAGCTAACCACACTACCTGAAAGAAATAAGGATTTGAAAAACAAGTGGGTTTACAGGGTAAAGATTGAGCATGATGGAAGCAAACGGTTCAAAGTAAGACTTGTTATAAAAAGGTTTCAATAAAAGAAAGGGATTGACTACTCTGAGATATTTTCTCTAGTTGTGAAACTCATAACAATCATAGTTGTTCTGGGGATAGTAGCTGTAGAAAATTTATATCTTGAACAACTAGATGTAAAAATAGCATTTCTTTATGGTGACTTGGAGGAAGATATTTATATGCAACAACCAGAGGGGTTTGCAATACAAGGAAATGAGAACCAAGTCTGCAAGCTAAAGAAAAGCCTATACGGTTTGAAGCAAGCTCCAGAATAGTGGTATAAGAAGTTTGAAAACTTAATATGCAGTTTGGGGTACACAAGATACCAAGCTGATCACTGTTGTTATGTCAAATATTTTGACAACTCTTACATCATTCTACTGTTATATGTGAATGATATATTGATTGTAGGATCTAGCATTGAAGAGATTAACAAGTTAAAACAATAATTGTCAAAACAGTTTGAAATGAAGGATTTAAGAGCTGCTAAACAAATCCTTAGCATGAGAACAATCAAAGATAAAGATAAAGGCATACTAAAGCTTTCACAAACCGAGTATGTCAAAAACAATTCTTAGTAGGTTTGGTATGGATAATGCTAAACCTGTAAGAACACGTCCAGGGAATCATTTTAAGCTCAGCAAAGACTAATCACCAAAAACTAAGCAAGAATATGGATATATGGATAAAATTCCCTACGCCTCAGCTATTGGCTCTCTGATGTATGTTGTGGTATGTACCAGACCAGATATTACCCATACAATGAGAGTTGTAAGCCGATATATGAGGAATCCTGGAAAGCAGCATTGAGAAGTGGTAAAATGGATTATGAGGTACTTAAAAGGTTCCTCGAAGACTTTTCTTAGTTTCACAGTTGGTGGTTTAAAACTTGAAGGTTTTGGTAAACGCTAATCTAGCAGGAGATATTGATAGCAGAAAAAACACTATAATATATGTATATACTCTAGGAGGTACTTTTGTTTCCTAGAGTTCTACCTTGCAAAAGATCATTGCTCTTTCAACAACAGAAGCTAAATATGTTGTAATTTCAGAATCTACAAAAGAGATAGTATGGCTATAGAGTTTCATGAAAGAATTAGGCAAGATAAATGAAAATAGTACTCTTTATAGAGATAGTCAGAGTGCAATCTTCCTTACCAAGAATCCAGTATTTCATTCCAAGACTAAACATATTCAGATCAAATATCACTTCATTCGACAATTGCTTGATGACAAGCCATTAATGCTAGAGAAGGTCTGTGGAAGCAAGAATCTGGCTAACATGTTAATCAAATGAGTTACTCTTGATAAACTGAAGTTGTGTAAAGCTTTAATTGGTCTCCAAGAATAAAATGTGGATATAACGCCATTTGTGTCCAAGTGGGAGATTGTTATCTATGGACACAAAATGGTTGTTGGTTGCCATGTCAAACATGACTGCATGGTTAAGGTCAAGAGTGATTATAATTAGGTAACCAAATATTAAATATGATGGCAGGAGTGGCTACTATAATTGGCTAAAATAGGGAGGATTGTCTCCAATATCAGCTATAAATAGAGGGTACTAATGAGAGTTGATGGATACATAAAAACAAAGAGAAACATAGAGAGAGAGCTAGAAAGAGTTAAGTTGAGAAGAGAAGAATTTTCTCCCCCTCGTTTTATTGTTTGTATTGTTTCTAAACTTGATTGATACAAACCAGTAGCTCAATGGAGTAGGCAAGTTTCTTAACCACGTAAATTGTGTGTGTTTGATTTCTAGAATTTCTGAACAACCCCTCCCCGGACGATATGTAATTAATTAACCTCTTTCGATCTCAAAATTTGTTCCTTTTTTTGGTTTGAGAAGAGATTGAAAATGACCATGTAGTAATATTTATTATAGCATGTCATAGAGTTCGACTACGAAGATTTTCCTGTGATGCATGCAGTCATTGAGTGTTAGATTTGAGCTCTAGACCAAGCAATCTTGTGCTTAAGGTGTTTCGTCTAAAGCCTATACATTGGCCTAATTCTACCATCAGACACTGGCCTGTCAATTTTCTTTTCAAGTTTTTAGGATTGTCAGATGAAAATAGCCAACCAAACAGCTTCCCTCAAAGCCAAAGACTCAACTACCGTAGCATCCAAAGCTTGTATATGTCACAACATCGAGTCCTATTTTTACCATATGAGATACTAGATTAAATACACCATTAAAATTAAGTTTAAGCATATCACATAGGGGAGGTTGCGCGCAGGACTCATGGCTGGAACTTCTAAAGAGTGAGGCTGTTGTCACTGATGTAACAAAAGGGTACAATGCTTAAATTCACGTGACTAAACCAAGGCTTTGTCAATAATCTGGGATGGCTCCCTATCAACGGGGTTAAAAAAACAAATATTTCATTGCCTATTGAAACATCCAGCAAAGAAAGCATGTTAAAACTACAGGATTCTCAACTAAGGGTGAACAACCTTCAAGTATGTTTTTCTAAAAGTTTTTACATTATATTATTTATGAAATAAATCTTTTTTGTTAATTTTTTTGTGATGCATACACGAACTACATGCCTATATGGAATCTCAATCATCATTCATTTCCTAAACGATCATAGTTTTTTCTTCAAACTAACATATAATCTAGATTGGCTCTCAAATACATAATACTCATTTAAACTTGCTAGTATCATTCATAAATTTTTAGACTTTTCAACAAACTTGTGAAATAATTTTCTAACAAATGGCTATTTATTTCCCAACTAATAGATTGAACATATATGATATGGAATATAGACATTAGCTTCAGTCAAATCTTCTAAACATAATAATTTGCAAACTCATATACTTCTCAACCCAACTATTAAATGACTTAGTCAAATTGTTAGTTGTATTCTTAACCTTAACTAATTCATTAAACAATTGTCTTGATCATATCTTAGGTTTAATATTTTTCAACCAATTAAGAGCTGCTACATCCACATTTCAGATATCTTTCAAATAGTTGTTTGTATAAGTTTTTGAGACAACTCGAAACCCAATCTTCATTTCCAATCCACGGAATCCCTTATTCTTTATATTGGTATAAATATGCATTGAATAATGCATGTGTGCCGCCTTACTAAATATCTCTAAAACAGCTTCGGGGATACTATAGAAATCAATAAACAAATATTTGGTAGTTAAATTATGTGAAATAAAATGAAAAAAAAAACAATTCATTATTAGCAAGTGTTTAACAAAAACAGTAAGTTATACCTTTTGCCTAGATATGATACAAAAAGGCCTATTATGAACAATATTCTTGATTGACCCATAAAAAGCATATAAAAACTAGCACCACATATCATTGTTTGCTTTAATAATAACATACACAACCAGAAAAAGTTCATTATTAGCATCCAACCCCATAATTAGCCTTAACTAATTTGTTAAACAAATGTCTTGATCATGTTTTAGGTTTGATGTTTTTCAACCAATTAAGAGCTTCTGCATCCACATCTTCGATATCTTTCAAATAGTTGTTTGTATAAGCTTTTGAGACATTTCAAAACCCAATCTTCATTTCCAATTTACGGAATCCCTTATTCTTCATGTTGGTATAAATCTGCATTGAATAATGCATGTGTGCCGCCTTACTAAATATCTCTAAAACAGCTTCGAGTATATTATAGAAAAAAAATAAACAAATATTTGATAGTTAAAATACATAAAAATAAAATAAAAAAACAATCCATTATTAGCAAGTGTTTAACAAAACTGTAAGTTATACATTTTGTCTAAATATGATACAAAAAGGCCTATAATGAACAACATTCTTGATTGACCCATAAAGAGCATACAAGAACTAATACCACGTATCATTGTTTTTAGCTTTAACAATAACATACAGAACCAAAAAAAAGTTTATTATAAGCATCTAACCCCATAATTGATAATAATACACCTCTATATGGACCTTTAATAAAACACCTATCAATCTCAATAAATAGTCTACATCTATTTATAAACTCATCATTCATAGCTTTCAAATATATATAAACTTTTTGAAACTTGCATAGTGAATGAACATCTAAATTGAAATTAGAGTCATACCCTAAAAAAACATTAGAACCTGGATTATGTTATTTTAATAATTGTGTTTATCTTGGGAGTCTTTTCTAAGACTTTTTATGATTTTCTTCAACCAACTAATTGGCCTTCATCCTCGCTCTCCATAATCTTATAAGGTGTAGTTTAATCATATATTTCTCATCTAAAATGGTTTTAAGTACTTCATTTGAAATATGTTCGCTAGCAATAATAATTGGTAGCAATTTATTAGCTAACCAAGTTAAATTCATTGTTTTTATATATGCAGGCCTAATACAACTTTGCTTATCTCTATAGGTCTTTACCAAAAATGTCTTGCTATCAAGAATAAGAGAAACATATATACGTCATGAACAACCAGCACTTAAATATATTGCCACAACTTTCTCTTTTAATTAATGTACCTTTTCATACGATAATCATGTTTGGTGTTATGTTATCTTAGAACTTCCTTGAAATGCATGATATTTGTGAATATTTGACACTTTTCAAATTTGATTGAACCATCAACTGTAAACTTAAACCTCTTATATTTTAAACCAATAATTGGATCAACAATTCTCTTTTTTTGTTTTTTTATCTCATTATCACTCATATTATCATTATTATCAGACTTCTTACCACTTTTATCATCAATATCATCATCACTATTATTAATATTCCACTCATCTTCAAACTCTTTCATCAAAGATTTACCAAAATGAACATCATATTGTAGAATATCAATTTATTTCTCTTTAAATTAATTACAAAATCCAAATCCTTCCTCATTAGTAGAAATGTAATCATTATTTTTCTCATCTTCATAATCATCCTTACCTTCATTTTCATCCTTATTTTCTTCATTTGTACCAAATACATTACTAGTATAAATATCTTCTTCTTTATTTGTTCTTGAAGTTCTAACATTTGTTGTAGCTCTATCACGCACATCATTATTAAACTATCAATTCCTAAATTATTAGCATCATCTTTATCTTTATCGAGATCAATATCAACATCATCAAAATCATCAAAATCATTATAACCATTGTTGATATTCCATTCATCTTTAAATTCTCTCACCAAATATTTACCATATTGAACATCACATTGTAAACTATCAATCCACTTATCCTTCCTCGATAATAGAAGTGCAATCATTATTTTCTTTATCTTTGTTGGAATATATAATATATTATAGATATGATGGAGTTAAAGTCTATAGCTGCTAATTAGTAGTTCAAGTTAGTTAAGTTAGTTATAGCAGTTAAAGATTAGTTATAACAGTAAAAGTCAGTTGCAACTGATCGAAAACCAAGTCTGTATATATATATTCGCATTATCTTGAAGAATCAATAAGCAGAACACATATTTCTTCTTTCAAGCTTTACTTTTCTCTTCTCTGTATATACCATTTTTGTGTGGTTTTCACATGGTATCAAAGCGATATTTTTGATAATCAGATATTTGTCTCCACTTTCTTTTCACCATCTTCTTGATCTTTCCAAAACTTCACAATGTCTAATCATCTTGAGGATAATGCTTCTACGACACAATGATTCATCCATTGTCTCTGTTCAGAATCTTTCTAATGACTCATCCAGCTGCTACTACTTGCATCCTTCGTGTGGCCTGTCTAAGATCTAACAATCTTGTTTTGTCATGGCTGATGAATTCAATCGCCAAAGATATTCGTAGTAGTCTTCTTTACTTCACGACAGCTTTTGATATTTGAGAAGAACTGAGAATTAGATACCTAGAAGTGATGGACCAAAAGGTTTTCTGTTTGGAGAAATCTTTAAGTTCTACTTCTCATAACTCAAAATCTGTCACCGAGTACTTTAGTGAATTCAAGGCTTTGTGGGATGAATACATTAGTTATCATCCAATCCCAAGCTGCAAATGTGGAAATCTTGATTCTTGCTCATGTAATATTTTGAAGCATCTGATGGATCGACAACAATCAGATTGTGTTATGAAATTTCTTGTAGGTCTTCATGATTCTTATTCTGCATTCAGAAGCCAACCGTTACTTTAATCTCCTTTTCCATCTATGGGCAGAGTTTTTTTCTTTACTTTTGCAAAAAGAGAGTCAGAGGTCCTTGACAAATGCAATTAGCGTTTCTGTTGATTCACAAGCAATGGTTGTTGAACAATCTATAATTAATCCTTCATATTACCAGTTCCAAAATAGCAGTATTGTTTGTAGTGGATAACCTTTGAATTTTTTTGCTAATATATAGTGTGACAACAAATCTTTTTCCTCTTGACCCCTTCCATCTATGAGGATATCCAATTAGCTGAAAGCATTTATCAACAAGGTGTCTTGAATAACCGTAATGAGAGCAGATTGCATCAAATTTTCCTTTCTGTTTAGTAAATTGATTGGCATATGTTGGAACTGGTCTTACTTTTTTATTCAATTGTTTTGCCCAGAATCCAATCCAAGGTTCATTTTCCAAATGGTCAAACGGTTCCAATTGTTTTTACTAAAACTGTTAAATTTTTTCCTGATATCATTTTACACAATGTATGTTCCATCCTTCAATGTCAATCTTGTTTCTGTCTCAAGATTAACTGCTGATAATACTATTGGATTGTTTTTTCTTCAAACAAAATGTATCATGCAAGACCTAAGCAAATAGAGGATGATTGGGCTTGCTGAAATTGAATCTGGCCTATTCCATCTTCGCAGACCTCTTGATCAATCTAACAACAAATGCTTGCCTCCTAGTTCATTAGTCAAATCATGTATCGTTACCTCTGATCTTCGACATTTTCATTTAGGCCATATTCCAACATCAAAAATTAATCTCCTAAGTAATTTCGATTCTTAAGTAACGGCTACTACAAATTTTATCTGTGAGATTTACCCTTTGGCTAAGCAGAAAAAGCTACCTTTTCTTCTGTCAAAAAATAAATCTAGTCGAGCTTTTCAATTGGTTCACATTGATATTTGGGGACCTTTTTCTATTTCTTTTTACTCTGGTTATAGATTCTTCCTTACCATTGTTGATGATTACATTAGATTCACTTGGTTATTCTTAATGAAATCCAAATCTGAAACTAGAGCTATTCTTACCAACTTTCTAGCTTATGTTCTACTCATTTCAACACTAACATTCAGACTCTTAGATCAGACAATGGACAAGAGTTTAATATGCATGTCTTTTACCAAGAGCATGGCATCATTCATCAATTATCTTATGTTGAAACACTTGAACAAAATGGAAGGGTCAAAAGAAAACATCAACACCTATTGAATGTAGCCAGATCTCTCATGTTTTAGTCCAAACTTCCATTAACTTACTGGACAGATTGCATTCTCACAGCCACTCATCTGATAAATCGCACTCCTTTATCCATTCTCAATAATCAAACACCATATCATGTTTTGTTTTAAAAACCACCAACCTATGATTATTTTAAGGTATTTGGTTGTTTATGCTTTGTTAGCACAATCACAAGCAACCAAGGTAAATTTCAGCCACAAGCCACAAAATGCATTTTTCTTAGTTATCCTCCACACATTAAAGGGTATAAAGTCCTTGACTTATCAACTCTTAAAACCTTTATCTCTCAAAATGTAGTTTTTCATGAATCTACATTCTCATCTATTCCAGACACAGTTCATACACCTCTTGTGTTTCCAGACTTTCCTCAAACCTATGATTCCATCTCTTGTACCCCAGTTAAATCAGCTCTTCTAAACTCTATTCCTCTTGAAAATCTACCTTTAGTGAATTCTGTTCCTGCACCTTCTTCTTATGATAATAATGATGTTCCTAATCTTAGAAGGTCTGAAAGAACTAAGCATTCACCTAATTACTTAAAGCAATATTATTGTGGTAATACGACTCAGATTCCTTCAACAAATCTGGCATTTTTTGGTTGCTCTTTCTCCCTACTCTATATTCTCATTCTTATCCGATTCCATATTGTCTTTTAAACATAAAGCTTTCACTTTTATTGTTTTATCTGTTTTTGAACCAACATCTTACAAACAAGCCAGATCTATTTCTCATTGGCAAAATGCCATGAAAAATGAAATTAAAGCTCTTGAGAAAAACCTAACTTGGGATCTGGTAATTTTACCTTAAAACAAATCTACTATTGGTTGTAAGTGGGTATACAGAGTGAAATTTCTAGCTAATGGCAAGGTTGAAAGGTACAAAGTTAGATTGGTAGCTAAGGGCTACACTCAACAACAAGGAATTGATTTTTTTATACCTATTCTCTTGTTGCAAAGATAACAACAGTTAAAGTCCTTCTTACTATTATTACTATTAAACAATGACATTTACATCAACTTGATGTTGATAATGCCTTCTTGCAAAGAGACTTAAATGAGGAGGTATATATGCAATTGCCACTAGGTTTTTCCAATCCAAATGATTCTCAGGTTTGTAAACTCAAAATGAGCTTATATGGACTGAAACAAGCCTCCAGACAATGGTTCTCTAAGTTGTCTTCCTCTCTACTACACTTCGGTTTCATATAGGTAAAGTCATATCCCAGTCTCTTCATCAGACAAAATTCAAACAGTCTTATAGCAGTGTTAATATATGTTGATGATGTGATCATAGCTTCCAATGATCTTGCAGAAATAGCTACTGTGAAACAATTCCTTCGTGTCATTTCCTATAAAATATTGGGAGAGTTGAAATACTTTCTAGGTATTGAAGTAGCTACATCTACTAAAGGCATTGTTCTTTGCCAAAAGAAGTATGCTTTAGATGTGTTGGCAGACAGTGGTTTTTCTGGTGCTAAACCAGTCAGTTTTCCTATGGAATCCACTTTGAAACTCACTGCTCATGATAATAGTCCTTCATTATCTAATCCACCATCCTATCGAAGACTCATTGTCAGACTTTTGTATCTCACAATCACATGACCAGACTTATCATATGTAGTCCAAGCTCTCAGCCAATTTATGTCCAATCCTCGTATAATGCACTTGCAAGCTGCAGAGAAAGTTCTTCGATATCTTAAAGCAACCTCAAGTCAAGGATTATTTCTCAAAGTTGATTCTGATTTGTATTTAAAGGCATATTCTGATAGTGATTTGGCTGGTTGCATTGACACTAGAAGGAGTGTCACTAGTTTTTCAGTTTTTCTTGGGGATTCTCTCATACCCTGGAAATCAAAGCAACCTACTATTAGTAGGTCCTCAGCAGAAGCTGAAGATAGAGCTTTGGCAACTACTACGTGTGAGCTCCAATGGCTAATTTATTTGCTGGCTAATTTCCATGTACCACACTCCCAGGCAGCATTATTGTACATTGACAGCTAACCTGCTTTAGAAATTGCCTCAAATACAGTACACCATGAAAGAACTAAACATATACAACTCGATTGTCATCTCGTTAGGGAGAAATTGCAGGAGGGTTTGATTAAAATCATTCATATTCCTTCTAGATTTCAATTTGTTGATGTTCTTACCAAACCTCTCGGCTGTCTCCATTTTCATCATCTTCTTAGAAAGATGGGAATGATGAATATTCATTCTCATCTTGAGAGCAGATGTTGGAATTTACAACATATTATAGATACGATGGAGTTAAAGTCTGTAGCTGCTAATAAGTAGTTCAAGTTAGTTAAGTTAGTTATAGCAGTTAAAGATTAGTTATAACAGTAAAGGTCAGTTGCAACTGATCGAAAGCCAAGTCTATATAT
>Ga0325405_1002650_pt1 | contig 18418 bp, 13 predicted proteins | sample PopdelMetagenome_21_FD_205663 | JGI IMG/M metagenome (GOLD analysis project Ga0325405, IMG submission 205663) | Populus deltoides microbial communities from Bellville, Georgia, United States - Xylem-Control-R2 | ecosystem: Host-associated > Plants > Phyllosphere > Stem > Wood/Secondary xylem...
GATAAGACCTGCCTGCCTTCACATGCTTCTTTATTTTTCTATAAGCAAATTCTTCATCAAGCACGTCTTAAAAATGAATAAAAACTTAACTTATGAGTATAATATGATGAAATAAGTAACATTTTGTTACTATATTAGAAAAAAGAACAAAAACAGAAGAAACAAGATATATAATATATATACATATATATATATATTTGGTAGTTGAATATAATAGAGAGTGACTATATTTATTTCATATTTGATTATAATGGATAAAATATAATAAAATAAAATGAAAAATTTATTTTACCCATAATATGTATTGTTATCAAACTTATATAGTTAAAAAATAATTGAATATTATTGTTTTTACTTGGTTTATATTGAGTTTTGAAATTTATAATTGTATAATAATTATATTTATAGAACTAAGACTGATCTAGCAGGTCCATTCAATCGACCCGAGGCTTAGACCTAGGTCGACTTATAACCTATTTAAATTTGGATAAAACACGATAAAAAATCCATTAATTTCTTTTAAAAAAAATTGCATGGATTTACTGCTGGGGTCTATTGGATTGGTGCCGTTAGTGCAGAGCTATGGGCAGTCGAGATTGGATTGACTTTGGCCTGGTTTAGGCAAGGACTGGCAAGTCGTGGATGTTTTTCATGTTTACAGCACGGGAGCTAACTGCAAACAGATTAGCCACTGTGGGAGTAGAGTTTGTCCACGAGAATTTACATTTTTCTGAGCCTCCAGGATTTTTGTGATATAGGAGAAGTAAGGATAGGCGACAGGGCTTTGTTTGCCTTGGGCCCTGGTATTCGGCTATTTGCTGGCCTGCGTAGATTTGATAATCTTTTTTTCGTTCAGTTTTAAACAATAAAATTTACTTTCTGAAATTAAGCATCTCCTCCTCCTGTCAAATCTATTCCATGGCTTCCACAATTCTATCGATGCACAACACTAGACATTTATGTGAATATATGAATTAAATTGCACGGTACAATACAATGCTCAGCAGTCTCAGAATAGCCAGTCGATAAAATTATAGATTGATTAATGTAATTTATGCCTCAAATCTCATCAAATAGCTGGATATCAGATCATTATCTTCTAAGGTTCCGATTGGTTCAAGATTGCAAAGTTTCTCATTGGGAATTTAGCCGCCACGATTAGAGTCTAGTCCATATAAATTTGAGGTCTCTATTCACAACATTCAATGGTGTCCATGGAGTGGAATGACAATGGGGAATGCAAGGTTTTTGATTCGCTGGTTCGAGTCCTGATCGCCGGTTGTTAACCTTAGGTTATTTAGGATTAATCAAAGTGTATGGAAATTAATCTGATACCCACAATTATAAGAAAGAGAAAAAAAAGAAAGATCTCAATCATGGCAAGTGACGTGAGATGATGAAGGAGAAACTGGATTTGTGGGCATGGAAGAAATGGCCGGTCCAATTATGAGAATCGGTGATGTTGTCCTCTGCCGGCAGCAAACAAAGAATAATAATTTGAAGGGTGCTCGTAGATTTGTTTAATTTATCACATGATAAAATCAGTCAATGAGAGTGATATGCAAAAAAAATAAATAAATAATTGAGAGCTGCCTTCACCTCGTGTCAAAATGGGGGCCTCGCAAAGATTTCTTTTTTTTCTAATTAACAAAAAATAAAACTTATTAGATTAAATTAGTATCCATTTAATAACAAGTTTGCTGGGCCTCTTGCATAATTGCATGGTGTAGTGACAAATCTTAAAGTGAAAATTCTGCCGAATAATTTTATAAGTTCGACCATCCTAACCCTGTTGAATTGTTTAAGTATTAGGTGCTTGGATTCTTCGGAGTTCGGATCATGGCGCTCCAAGAATTAATTAAAGATACTAATTAGAGGGCAAACCCTCCCCACCGCATGTTCATGTAGCCTCTACCTAATATGGGATTCGTGCCTCGAGGATCATTGGCATATCCGCTATGGACTTTGAATCATTGAGTTTTATTTTGGATTTATATAGCTAATTAAGTAATGGATTAGCATAAACACTCCATGGCTCCAACAAAGTACCTTACCCACTCCTTTGATACAAAGACCCGTGATTGGCTTTTAAAAAATAAAATAATAAAATAAAACCACCCCATCACAGAGATTAATGCGTCCCATGCACCTCCCCTTCACGATGCATACAGAGAAAATAATAAGTCTTCCAGTGTGGAAATCAGATTATCACCCCCTAAGCACTGCTTGATCTTGCTTAAATTAAATAATCAACTCTTTAATTAACACAAGCTTGAAAGAAAGTATGAATTATCGTCTAGTCGATATCTTAAGTTCAATCTAGATTTCACTTTACGCTACTAATTAAAATAGAGAAATTAGAAGTTAATCCATAGAAAATTTAGAGGGTGTTTGAGAATATAGTAGTTGTTGTTTTTCACAGTTTTTTTCTTAGAAATACATTAAAATAATATTTTTTTATTTTATAAAAATTATTTTTTATTATTCTAAGATATAATTTATATTATTCTTTAATATACTATTTCAAGTAAAAGTTTTTTGAACTTGAAATTAACATAAATTCACATCATTTTATATTTAATTTTTATTAAATAAATAAGTATCGTAAGATTTGAATTTATAAGCACTTAGATAATTAGCTCTGATAATATATTAAAAAATTATTTTAATTAAATAATTTAAATTATTAGATAAAATTTTAAAATATAATTTATATTATTTTTTTAAAGTTAACTGCCACCAAGCAACGATAATCTATTTTGTTCCTACGGCTCAATCATCTTCCATGATCAGTACGAAACTATCCGTCCACATAACTTCGCAACGTTCTTTTTCTACCGGTAACAATTCACACGTACCCCAAAAAAAAAAAAAAAAAAAAAAAAAAAATATATATATATATATATATATATATATATATATATATATATATATTTTAGAGTCGACGAGATTAAACCGCCAGCTATGTGATCCGTCGAGCTCATCACCTAAAACAAACACGTTTGATTTTGAATATTCAAAGGTCGGCGGTCCCTGTCCAAGTCCAAAAACTTGCCGCCCATCACTTGTAGAACCGCAACACCAGAAAAATATTTATTAGGAGCTAATAATTATAAGCTAGTCCCTTTAATTTATCAAAGCCAACTAATTAGTTCCTATAGTATTATAACTAACGCCATAGTTTTTATTCCAAAAACATCTTTTTCTGTAATCAAATTATAATTATTAAATCAGCACGACCAGCATATGCCAATCCAATGACTTGCTGATTTGGAGCATGGCACATGTCGGGTTTTCATTTTTAAAATGACTTATTTTTATTAAAATAATATTATTTAAGGTAAAAAAACAAAACTAAAACAACGTTGTTTTATTTTAAAAAAAATAAGATAACTTTATTTTAGTAAATAAAAAAAAATTCCCAACCCATGATCAAAGTTTTAGGTCGGGCAAACCCTGAATTAGGTCTCATGACTATGAATTTAATTTTTTTATTTGATATAATTCTTTTTCACTTGCTCTACTTTTTAAGAAATAAAAAAAATAGAAAAACATGAGATTAGCAAAATCACTCATTTATAATCAAATTAGAAAAAATATATATATACGTATTAAATATAAATTCATAAAAGTATAGGTACTAATTATTAGTTTTGTTAAACAGCAAGGACTAAGTTATAGTTTACTCAATTAATTAGTGACAAAGACTGGCCTGGTACACAATTGCGCTAGCGGGCCCGCCACCTCTCTTGGTCGGTGATCGCAAATCTCCTCCTTGCCAAGCTAAATTCAATCTCCACCACAAACGTGTCACCACCTTATTAACCCACAAGTCCTATTTACTAGCTGTAAAGTCACCTTCATGTCGCCTTAATAAAATGCCACTCCCTACTGGTCTTGATGTTTTACCAGGTAACCGGTTGGACCAGTTCTTGAGCCGTTATTTCAGGTATATATAAAGGGTAAGTGTCCCTCAAGACTAGCTATAACTAAGAAAGAAAATCGACAAGAGAGCTTCTAAAACAAATATAGAGCTTGAACAAAAGTAGAAACTAAGCTCAGATTCAACGAAATGCCTATCAATAGAATTGCAGTTGGAACACCTGGAGAGGCAAGCCATCCAGATTCACTGAGGGCTGCTTTGGCAGAGTTCATCTCCATGCTTATTTTTGTATTTGCCGGTTCAGGATCTGGCATGGCTTTTAGTAAGATATCAATTCTAGTTGCTCTTTTTTGTTTCACATTTCAAAGTATTTGACTACAGGGTGGATAAATTAGATCATAGTATCATATAACTCTGTGCATTGAATTTCCAGGCAAGAAATACTTGGTAATATATTGATACTGACAAGCAATTCCATCGTTAGAGAAGTTGACCCGCAAAAGTCAAATGATAAAATGGAAAAGAAATGCAATTTTACCTTTTGAAAACAACAGGCAGCATTTTTTTTCCTGCAAGGTGCTCACTCATGACAGGGACTAATTGGCATGATGTTTTGGCAGACAAATTGACAGACAGTGCTTCGACTACTCCTGCTGGACTAGTAGCTGCCGCGTTGGCACACGCATTTGCACTCTTTGTGGCTGTTTCGGTTGGTGCTAACATTTCTGGAGGTCATGTGAATCCTGCTGTGACCTTTGGTGCCCTTATTGGAGGAAACATCACTCTGTTGAGGAGCATTTTGTATTGGATTGCACAGTTGCTAGGATCTGTTGTTGCTTGCTTGCTTCTTAAGTTCTCCACCGGTGGATTGGTAAGACATTAACTTAAGCATACAAATCTGTTGAACAGCTTAATGCCAATCTAGAATACCAGCATGATAGCAGGCCTAAGTCGGTTTTGTTACCATTCTGATTTATTTATTTTTTTTCTACTGCAGGAAACACCAGCTTTTGGGCTATCATCAGGGGTGGGGGCATGGAACGCTGTAGTTTTTGAGATTGTGATGACCTTTGGACTAGTATACACTGTGTATGCCACAGCGGTGGATCCGAAGAAGGGAAATTTGGGAATTATTGCTCCTATTGCAATTGGTTTCATAGTTGGTGCCAACATCTTAGCTGGTGGTGCTTTTGATGGTGCATCCATGAACCCAGCTGTCTCTTTTGGTCCTGCTGTCGTGAGCTGGACCTGGACTAACCACTGGGTTTACTGGCTTGGTCCATTCATTGGTGCTGGCATTGCTGCCCTTGTCTATGACAACATTTTCATTGGCAGTGGTGGACATGAGCCCCTTCCCACCAATGATTTCTAAGCATTGCATCCCTTGTTGAAATTTCAATCTCTCCCCTTTTAGACCAGGGAGGGATAAGGTTGGGATTTCGGGTAGTTTGGCTGTTGTTGATTTTTGCATTGTTGTTGTTTCCATTTATTTTACAGCAGTGGATGGTGCCTTGTTTAATTGTGTTTTACCTGTTGAATCAATGGAAATGTTCTGTTTTCTTTGAAAACATTTAGTCTGAAAGCTCTTCTTTCGATGACTGACTTTCTTGGACACATTTAATCATATCAGGGCATAACAGAAAGTTGTTCAAGTGAAAGGAGTAATAAAGCAATACCAAAACTCCGAAAGTGAAAAAAAAATGCAGATTATAAGCATTAATATTAACAGAAAGAAGCCCAGGACAAGGTTTTAAGCACCAAACCCTAGACATCACTCCTTATCCTGTATTTCATCAAATTTATAAGAACATTTATGTTCATATGGCTGAGTGCTGCCACTTCCAAGTGGTCTATTCTGCTCTGATTTGGCTGGATTGAGGATGCCTAAATCAAACTTCGCAAGCAATTCCCATCTCGCGATGCTAGGATTGATAAGCTCAGTGGTGACCACCTTTCCTATATATTCGGCCGAGAGGATTTCATCCTCGTGATTTGCAAATCCATCCTCTTATCAGTTTTAGATGTGTAACTGTGTGCTCCTGCCAGCTTGTATAAGATTTGGCTCCTTCAATATTGAAATTAACACAACATTGAATAAGGCAATTTTGCAGGTGTTGTACCGGACATTCAGGTTTTTGAGTTGGATTGTACAGGCTCATCTTCAAATTTTCTCATTCCAAGGACTAATTCTTCAGATGTTCATAACATTGAGGATGAGTTTCGAAATATTTAACTAGCATTGGTTCCTATGACATCTACATGTCTTATGATCTCAATATTTCATCTATCAAAGTTGGAACAATAAAGACAGGCTTGTCTGTGTACAAAAGAGTGTCTCGTTTGGATGTGAGGATTGCCGTGTTTCACAGGTGGTATAATAACATAGTAACAAGAGCATTTTTTAGCTGTACTGTAGCTATTTCTGTTACTGTTTTACTCATCACGTCAGGATTATAATGAAGGATTCCCGTATAAGCTTGGTCAATGTAAACCAAGTCGATCACATTTTGGGGATCTTAGCAAGACAAAGCACTTTCAAGGCCTAACACGTAGCTTCTTATCAGTTGAAGCCTTTTATGGATTTTGCCCTCCCTTACCAAGTCCTCTCTCAGAAATCCAACAAACTAACAAAACAAAGAGCTCTTCGAACAGAATTACCCTGCATGTCCTTCCCTTACTTTCTCCCCGATATATATACTCCTTCTCTGTCTAAATACACGCATTTTAGTATCTAAATGTTCCTTCCTACCAAACACTACCGATGTCAGCTCCTCCGCTACCACTACTGCCATCACCGCAACAGCAGCTATCTTCTTGTTTGTCCTAAAGCTCGTACCAACAATCACCTACAGCGTGGTCTCATTGTCTGTATCAATAGGTTTAAAACAGACGATGATGATTAGTCTGGATATGGTACTGCGGTTTAGCTACTGGTTTTTAAGGGCTGATTTTGATGCGATGGCCAGAAGTAGCATAGCACACAGTTTACGTTTTTTTCTGATTTATTTAATAGACTGATCCCTGATTCCAATTTAAACTTTGTTTACTGCAGGAAGTATCAGCATTTTCTCTATCATCAGGTGTGAGTGTGAGTGATGGAATGTGTTTTGTGATTGTGGTGACCTCTGGACTGGTCTTCGCCGTGTTTGCCACAGCAGAGGATCCAAAGAAAGGAGGTTTGGGCATCACTGCACCTATTGCAATGATTTCATAGCTGGTGCCAACATTTTATCAGTCTCTTTGGGTCCTGCTGCGGCAAGATAGAATTGGATTCTCCACTGAGTCTACTGGTTCAGTCCGGTGATCGTTGCCGCCATAGCTGCCCTTGAATGATAACGTGACTTCCCACTAACGATTTCTAAGAATTGCGTCCCTTTTTAAGATTTAAATATCTCTCCGCTTTCAGATGAAAGAGAGATGAAGTTTCGAATTTTTGTAGTTTTGTTAAAGGTTTTGTATTCTTCTTATTTCCACTAATTCGGTGTCAGTAGGCTGAGACCGTGTCGTCTTTTACCTGTTGAATCAATGGAAGTATTTTGTTTGCTTTGCAACCATCCAGCCCGAAAGTTTCTTTCTTTTGTTGGCTTACATAAATACTAGATGTCATATCAAGATTTGTTCAAGTTAAATAAGTAAGAAACCCATCCTAGAACTCTGAAAGTGAAACGAGAACGTATAACAATCACTGATAGACAGATAGAAGCCAGGGACATGATTTAAAGAAGCAAACCTTTTCTTAATTAAGAACATCCAAATCAGTGCATTTTTCATTTTAAATTTTTTGAACTCGTGAGAAACTGAAACTCTGACAACATGGAGGAAACATATCATAAAGTGTTGTTCAAAGTTCAAACAAACTGGCGTCCTCATTGTTTACAAGAACGAAACCTCTGCATTATAGATTCTGCAGGGCCTCATGGACGAAAAAAAGGTGGCCAACTTGAAAATAAGTGTAAGTAACAGAATATGATTTATGCACAGAATCCGAGTTCACAGACCCATATGAACATGTTTAGGATGCAGTTCCTTCGTATCCTGAACTTCCACAAATTTATAAGAACACTTCCCTTCACATGACTGGGGCGCTACCTCTTCCAATTTGTCTGTACTGTTCTGCTTTGATTGGTTTGAGCTTACCTCAACAAATTTTCGCAAGCAAATCAGATCTGATGATGTTAGGATAAGTGGTTCGGTAGTGACAACCTTTCCTATACGTTCTGCCAAGAGTACTTCATCTGCTTGATTTTCAAATCCGTCTAATTTAACCAGTTTTAGATGATGCAGTTGCGTATTCCTGCCCGCTCGTATAGAATATTTACTGCTGCTTTTCATAAAGTAGCTTTTAGGATCAATCTGCACAGCGATATAAAACCTCTTAATCGTAGTTTAAGATATGAAAAACAATTTTCAGAAAATAATTTAATTCCCTTGGACACAAGTTCATCAAGGTTTTAATCTATTAGATATGCTATTTTTTGGTATTGGAATAAAGCTAAGTTCATATCGGAAATTTTGCAGTTCTTAGGAACTAGTAAAATCTCTGTCAATATACCAAGCCCATTGCAGCTTTGTTTTTTTTAAAAAAATAAATAAATAGAACCTGTCAATGAACAATGTCTCGGAGATCACAAGCCTTGATAGTGCTGTCTAGAAGCTTGTCCAAATGTATATCAAAAAGACATTCATAAAAGAAGTTGCTGTGGTGTACTCAACTGGAAGTCATAAAGAAGGAAATAAAAAGTCTGACCTCTGTATATACTTAAAACACTTACTGTCACGAAGAGTTGCTGCAATGAAGGACATAATTTCAGGAAAGAGATTAAAGCTTCGCTGTCATATCTTCCGATTGAATTATCAATCCACCACAACTCTTTTAAATTATAGAATTGGAAATCTGCAAGTAATGTGGATAGCGATGGGCAGATCAACGCCTGCAGCAAAAAGTCCTAAAACTTAGAGCGTGTTTGGCAGTGTGGTTGCGGGTGCTTTTCAAATAACTTTTCGTGTCAAAATGCATGCAAATGATGTTTTTTTTATTTTTTAAAAATTATTTTTGACATCAGCACATCAAAACGATGCAAAACATACAAACCATATTAAATTTTAGCAAAAAAAAATTCAAATTTTTTGGGAATGCAGCCGCAGCCGCGTTCCTAATCGTGCTCTTACTTTCTTACAATAACAGTCAAAATAAACAATTAACAACTTGCTTAACAAGAAAGACTAAAGATCAAAACCAAGATTAGAGTATACCTCAAAAGTCCATTTGCATAGAGTAAGCACTTTTACGTTCTTTATAGTCAATAGAACCGAGTCAAAGTCACGGCCAGAGAAGCTACTGTAGCCAGGGCCTTGTCTGGAATCAAGCAAGGCATCAGCCAGGTTAAAGTGATATTCAGGCCTAAACCAAGGTAGCGGTCCTCGATAGCGGAAAGTGCGAAGCTTATAAGATCTGATGTGGAGAGATTTTAGTTGTGGACAGTCGAAAATGGTTAGGCTTAAAAGCTTTGTATCAGAGCCAATACTTAAAGATTGCAAACAATTGCAGCAAGTGATTTTCAAGGTCTCAAGAATCTGAAAGTTTGTCATTATGGAAGAAACTACCTCATTAGTAAGATAGGTCACTGACATCAGATGAAGACTTTTAACATAAAAGGAAGACGGAGATGGTTGGCTGGCTAGGTTTTGATGATTGAACTCTAATTGCAAGCCAAATTGCTGAGGAAACTCTTGTTTCCCAGTAGAGAAATGGAGACGAAGGCTGCCATTACGTGCAATGATAACCAAGAGGACACTACCGTTGCAAAAGTGGAACCGAAACTTCCTGGTATTCTTTGATGGGTCTTTCTCATTAAAATTGGCAAGGAAGCCAGACATTGCATTAGCAACATCCTCTTCAGTGCCATGTTGCACTAAAGCAGTCTCCCACAGAAGCCTCCATCGGTTTGAAAGAAAAATTGTTTGTGCGGCGGATTCAAAGGGGAGTGAAGAAAAGATGCGGAAAAGGATCTCATCTGGTAAACTACTGATCAAATCATCCATATTGGCTTCTGTAAGAAGGATCCTGTTCAAAAATAAGAAAATCAAAATTAGTCTTGTTTCAGTTCATTTTAATCAGACTGCTTTAACAATAGTAGCGCAAACAACATAACTAACTAGCACATGCAAAATCCAGTAGAACAGAACAGTAAGCTCCTGTGGCAAAAGGCAAAAGATCACTCACATAGGCAGACTGCAAATATTATGCATGTTAGCCATCTACTATATTGGATGTATATATAAAGCCTCGTTGAGGTTGCAAGTTGTTCATCAATTATTGTCCTATAATATGGTCAACGCATACCATCTTTCACGAAAATCCGTTGCTCAATGCATACACAAGGGAATTCTTCTTTGAGTCAAGTTATCGTTGTCTAGTGGAGTAGCTTCCTCTGACCATTTCAGAATGAGCTTGACATAATATTATTTAATTGTTTCTATAGGTTAGAACACGTCAGTACTAATACACTCGATGCCTAATTCATACAAAAAGAATTAAGCAGTGATAAATCAAGTATTCAATGAGATAAATAGAGCTAGTAAGAAAATCCAGTCCTGCTTCCTAGTCCAAACTAATAGTAACTCAAAGAGTTCAACAGAGACACGAGAACAAATGAACCGATAGAACTCAAGATCTACACTTAGCAAAAGATTTTAAGAATAAATAAAATATATTTATTAATTATTTTTTATGAAATAAAATTAGTCACACTTAACAAAAGACCATAACTACATATAAAATAAAAATTGCTTAAGACTTCACTTATTAAACATACATCAAAAAAAAATCTTTCTTAAATATTTTAAAAGATTTTATTTATAGTTTTATACAAACCGTCATCTACCTTTACAAGTTTTTATTTAATATGACTAGTTGTGCAAGTAATTTACATGCTTTTAGTCCATTTAGAGAATCAATAGGATAAAAAAAAGGAATTATTAAAAAATGAAAGATCCCTGGTATCATGGAAAAATGAAGAAAACCCAGTACTCCAGTTCGCTCAATAAACAAGGCCAGAGAGAATTGACTATGATCCATTACATGCTTTGAACTTTGAAGAAGGTGCGCCGCGTAAACAAACAGAAACGTAAAAAGAAAGAACTAGTAAGTGATGATACCTTAAAATGGTCTGTCAAAGGTTTCTTGAAGATGCCCCTGGCTGAACATATCTAGAAGACCCATCTGGTTCTCTCAAAGCTGAACATGCCGAGTTTTCCTTGCTTTTGGTCGAACTGGAAGTAGTTCAGGAAGAAACAATGGTGTCCAGAACTGTACTTATGTTAATGATTTAGTTACTTATAGTGAAGGACATCAGGCATATTTGTTTTGTGTTTTAAAACAACCGCAACCAACGAACACACTCATCATCTCTTACAGCGGTGTCCGTTCGATTCCAATCCAAATGCATTTATTACATTAATTAATCAATACTCAAAAAGGTGTGGGAAAGTAATCAGCTTTCTTTACATGTTTTTTTTTTTATTATTACTATTATTTTGTTTTACATGTGTTTTTTCTTTTCTCAAAATTGACTTTTTCTTTTTTTATTTTATTTTTTAAAATTATCTTTACAAAAAGGTGTGGGAAAGTAATTAGCTTTTTTTATATTACATGTTTTAAATTGTTACGATATTTAACTTTTTATGTTTTTTTTATAATTATCTTTATTAATTTTTTATATTAACCTGATTGAAAATTTAGTTTTGTATTTTTTTAAAAAAAACACTATAGATTACTATAGTGTTTCCATATTATTTTTTTTATTATGATTTTTTTAAATTATTTTTATTAATTTTATTATTTTTAATATTGAGCTGATTGAGAATTACAATTTTAGATTTTCTCATGAAACACTATAGATTACAATAGTGTTTCCCGGCTTGGTTTTTTTTTTGTTTTTTTATGATTTTTTTTTAAATTATCTTTATTGATTTTATTTTTTTAATATTAAGTTAGTTAAAAATTTAGTTTTATAGTTTTTTAAAAAAAAATATTATGAATTATAACAGTTTTTTTATATATATATATTTTTATAATTTGTTTTATAAATTTATGATAATACCCAAACGTATTACAAGTACGTGGCATGTAGCGGGCATCACATCTAAGTATCTATCAACTACGTGTAGAAAGACAGGTTTGTTTTGTTTCCTTGTGATTTTTGAACCCGGTATGGGGGACAGGGAGCCTTGAGCCAGTACCTAGAGCATGACCCTCAACGACACGTCAGTTCTACTTTTAATGCTGGATAGAAAAGTCAAGCTCAATACTCAATATCCCGTCTCCAGATCCAAATCCAATAAAACTATTCCAGCTCTGTTTAGGGTCCAGGAGAAGATTTCATAGAAATTAGAAAGGAGACATTTGAGACGAAAGGCCTCGTGACTTTGGTTTTTTTATCCCGTTTATTGAAAAGTAAATTACTTTCTAATATTTGGTAATATAATAAAAAATAAATTAAAAAATATTTTCGAGTATTTGATTATGTCATGAAAAATAATTTATTAATGTTTTATTTTTCTCAAGATTATTAAAATAATAAGGAACAAATCTTACAAATTAAAATTTGAATGAGAATGAAATTAAAATAAAAAATAATCAAAATAATAGAGATTAAATCTAAAAAATAAAAAAATAAAAGATGAAGAAATTAAAATAATAATAATTAATATTTTATAAATTATTTCAAATAAAATAAATAACAATCAAAATAATGAAGACCAAATTTGATAGATAAAAAATTTCAATAAAAAAATAACAAGGATAAAGCAAATAAAAATTATAAAAATAAGGATCAAAGTTAATATAAAAAATAAATTTATAAATTATCTCAAATAAAATAAATAATAATCAAAATAATAGAGATTAAATCTAAAAAATAAAAGATGAAGAAATTAAAATAATAATAATTAATATTTTTAACCTTAAAAAGCCCCTTTTTGTTCTTTTTTAAATGCAATATTTTTTCTTTTCATTTTTAACCTTTAATATTTAGCTGATTAGAATTATGATTTTTTTTTTATTTTGATTTGAGTTTCATAAAATTATTACGCCTCATGCATTGAATTGCTAATTCTACATGTTAATAATAATTGGCCCATGTCAAGTTAATATCTTTCATCTCAATATTTTCTTTAAAAATAATCTCTCAACAAATCTCTAGTTTAATATTTTAAAAATCAGTGTATATTAAATTTTATACTTTCTAATATCTTATTTTTCTCAAGGTTAAAAAAATTATATGATCGATGGCATAACACGTCCCAAGAACATGTCAAGTGCTCCTCAAGGTGATCAAATTGCAGGGCGAAAATATTATGAGATTCATCAAAACTTTGCTCAGAATCTTGTGGCTGGCTATGCATTGAATCCGCTTGGATTTCTACAGCTTCTTGTAATATGATTTGTGGACTTTGAAATTAAAGACATAATAATACCATAACTTATTTTCACAAACCAAATCTGAACAAATGGTTGTTGCTCCATGACGGGTTCGGGCGTCAACCTGAGCCCACCCTGATATATGGGCTCAGGTGCTCTACATAAGCCCATAAAAATGTATAGAAATGGGCTAACAATTAGACCCATTAACATTCTGTGTTTCGTGTTGAATGACGTTTCCCGACAGTGGAAAATTTAGAGGAATTGCCTTCATTAGTTTCAAGGTATCTACCATTATCTAGATTTAAAGAACACTAAAATCTTAGCACTGTTCTTCATTAAAAGATCTTCACTTCTTTTCTGGGTTTGAAAAGCTGAAAATTTGATGGCAGGAAAATCTGCTTCCCTATAAAACTAAGCGATCACCATGAATCAAATTTTGTCCGATTTATCATAGTCGCTGGCCAAAATGCTGGAAATTGATAAAAAAATGGGAACTGGTGGGTTACTGTGAAGGAGTCACTGCTAAAGCATAAAACATGGATGGAATCAGAGCAATGCTAAGATAACTCTTTGATTAAGTTGATTCTAGGAGAGGCACACGGATGTTAAGATGTACTGAAATGAAGTTCCAATATTTTGAACTGTGAAAGTTTGAAACTTCTCTCCTAATTAGGTTGATTTCTTTTATTGATTCTACTGCAATTCTTCCATGCAGACTGAAGCTGCTGCCAAACGGGCCTTGGTTTTTGATGGATCTGACATGTGAGTAACTAAAAAACAATATTTTACTAACCTGTCCATTATTTGTGTTCGCCCACGGCCCACCCCCTCAACATGCTTATAAAACTTGTAATACTTTTCAGGGGCGGATTTTATCTGAAAATTCAGCCTTACAGAACAACTAGAGCCAACAAGGGTGCCAATTTTGCCCCAGGAATTGTGGAGGGTTTCAACAGGATCTATGTTGGAAATTTGTCATGGGATATAACTGACGATGGCCTGAGGAAATTTTTCTCAGATTGCAAAAATCATCTATACGTTTCGGAAACAGGGGGGTTCCGTGGTTATGGTCATGTTGATTTTTCTAACAATGCCTCATTGATGAAGGCACTAAAGTTGGATCAGCAGATTTTCTGTGGGAGACGCATCAAGGTAAGTTGTGTGGTTCCTAAAAGGGAGCAAAACTCCAGGGAGTCAAAAGCACGAGTGTGATGAAGTCAATGATGGTGTGCCGAGCATTAGCAGTGGCAAGATGAAGAGGAGGACCTGCTATGAATGTGGTGAAAACTGAAAAGGGGCCCATTTCTACGGCTTCCCCAAAGAAGCAAACTACTGATCCAAGAGATTCCAATACAAGTTAAATAAGTGGTTTTCTAAATTTGTTTTTCTTTTCTGATTTACTCACCTAGGCAAAGAGATTTGCTTACTTTATATTTTTGCTGGAGTCTCTATGAATTCCAGTATATTCTGTTTTGGACCAGTCATAGGCACTAGTTGTTATATTGTTGTATTCCAAGTTAATCTGTTAAATCAGTTGAATTGAATGCACTGGATCATAACTTGGATATTTTTATTAATTCAAAATCAAAATTCGTTGCTTATTTCTTAGCTGCATGGAAAGTCCTTTCTCTGTCTCAACTCCCAACAAGATTGGAAATAGTTAGATCTAATGTCAGTTGAATGCCGCCTGGTTCAAGAGTAAAGATTCTTAGCATTGCTGTCGGCTGGCAGGAAGCGCATCAGAAACTCCAGCTTGATCCGCAATACTCGGCAGTTCACTTTGTTGATGCACGAGCAGTTCTCTGTCTTGTGTTTGAAACTGCGGACAATGTGAACATCTTTACGCTGGTGTCTTAAAACAGGCTTCTATTTATTGTGCGTAATCAAGTTCTACAGAAGCGACCTGCGGCACCCTGCCTCCTGCACGTCTGGCTTCCCAAATCCCTCCAGCATTTTTGCGAAAACCAGGTATGGTTGGAGCATCCTGATATTGAAGCACAAACCATGGCATTATTTGCCCCAAATCCAGCATGGGGTCTCTAAGGACCTTCAACTACATAGGATGAACTGTAGATATAATATGTGAGGCTGAGGTAAGAGTGACTTGCAAGTCAGGGTGTATTTCTTGCTTGACCTAGAAGATTCTATACTGGCCTCCGTATGTCCAGGCTTTCGGTTTGGAACTCGTAGTAAACTGTTAAGTTTTGTCCCCTGACAAGCATTTCATGTTTTCACGGGCTAGGCTTTGACTTGTGAATATCGAAATTAGGATCTTGTAAAGTTCAATGTCGTCCGTGACCAGATTGCAAGGGATAGTGCTCTGAGGAAACATTTTTACACTGGGCCCTAAATTTAATGACTAATTGTCTCGTGAATTCGCTCTATACTATTTTCATTTATTATCCAGAGACTTTACCTAATTCTAGTGGCATGTACTCATTGCCTCATCTACATATAATAGGACAGCATTAATGATATTTCCATCTCTGTTTGCTAGCAAGGTGGTCAAATGGTCTCCATCCAAACTTCCAAGACCTTCGAGCTATACAAACTTCCATTCTTTCCTCCAATTTGTTCCCTCAATTGAACAAGACTTCCACGTCTCTCTTTGCCCGCTCAAGATGTTCAAAGCCTCGATTACTCGAAAGTCAAAACCATTGAATACCATACACTGATCAATAACTCTTCTCCATCTTATATCAAACTCTGTTGTTGCCTAAACCTGTCAACTGTCAGAGTTGCTTCTCTTGATCCCCGTAATGGCTGCCACCAATTCCACAGATAGAAGAGAGTTATCAATGGCAAACAAGTATCGAGACAGGGAAACAAGTCCTGACAAAACCAAGATGACGATCCTGCCAAAATCAAAATCTGAGCTGAAAGTAGCTGTGGTTTACTATCTCACACGGAATGGCCAATTTGAGCATCCTCATTTTATGGAAGTCCCTCTATCTTCTCCCCAAGGACTTCAACTCAAAGGTGGTATATCCATTCATAGAAAAGCACACACAGTGCGTGTTTGTGTTTATGAAGAGATTTTTTCTTGAAATTTTGAAAGTTAAAGATCCCTTTAGCACATTAATGTTGAACGTATACTGCTATGTGTGTGTTGTATGAATTAATTCCAACCCAATTTTTCAGACGTGACAGATAGGCTAAACCATCTCCGAGGTCAAGGCATGGCTAGGATGTATTCCTGGTCCTCCAAAAGGTAACTTGATCGTTCTTTCAATCATTCGCGGTTAGTTAATTGTAAGAAAACTAATAAAACAACTATATTGATGTGTTAAGACTTCTGGTTCGCTTGGCCGCATTCATTTTCCCAGCAATAATGCATGCTTGTGCTGATTCATTTTTAGGAGGTACAAAAATGGATTTGTGTGGCAGGACTTGTCCGAAACTGACTCTATACACCCTTGTGGTGGTCATGAATACATTCTCAAAGGATCATTACTCTTAGAAACCTCTCTGAGCTTTCGGTACGATACAACATCATCAAGAACCTCCAAAGTTTTCTCGGACATTATTAGCAGCTCAAGCGAGGACTCGAATTCTCCAGCCATTAGACGGAAAAACCGTTCATGGACTACATTCGATGACCTTGAAGAATACAAAGTTTACAAGGCCAAAATCACTGGAGAAATTGCTGGCGAGGGTACTTGTAACGTGTCAACACAGACAGATGATAATAGAAGAGTGAAAATTGATGGTACTGGAGAAATTGGGCACAGAGCGCTTAGCACTATGTTGGGAAGCAAGGAGGAGGCTTCTCAACTATCACTCAAATCTAGTTCAAAAGCCTTCGAGAGTTTGGAAAGGTCTGTGGAGGAAAATGGGTCGTCGGCGACTATTAAATATGAGAAAGTAGGAAATGATTGTCCGAGTGGAAGAATGAAGCCATCTGTGGTTCTGATGAAGTTGGTGGGATGCGGATCAAAGAGGTTCTCGAATAAGAATTAATGGCTTGTAATTTTTTCCCCTTTTTATGGAGATATTTCGGATTCAATTTTCATCTATTTAAAGTAAAGAAATGTTAAATTTGTACGGTAAGTTTTTCAAATTCATTTTCCAAATAATCTCATACGTCGAAAAGGTAGATCTTATCATCTTACAGGTAAATGATAAATCCAAATAATTAAATTGTTCAAATTTAGAGGGATTAGTTTTTATTTTTATTTTTTCAGCAAGAGAAATTGAATGGATTGGAGAGGGAAGGGAATTTTCGATCATTCCTTTTTTGTCTTTTAAAAATATTTTTTAAAAAAATTGATTTTTTTTATTTCAAGTTATTTTTTTTAATTTTTAAATTATTGTTACCACAGTATAAAAACAGAATCTAAAAAAATCATTTAATTATTTGTTCTATATAGATTCCGGGTCATTTGAAAGTATTTATTATCAGACATGATATTTAAGGGTGTTTGTTTATATAATTGCTTCTGTTTTTGAAGCAAATCCCAGAAAATAAGTATTTAATTATTAAAAAAAATATGATTTATTTCATGAGAGATTCACCATTTTTATAAAAGCTCCAGAATGGAATTTTTTTTTTTTTTTTACAATAAATAGAGTGTTTAAGTCGGTCTATACGATAACTGAAACTAAGTTTTTTTTTTTCTGAATAATTTTAAAATTGCACATCTCATAATAATTGATACGATGTGTTCATATGGATTTAATAATTTTTTAATTATTAATTCTAAATTCTAAACACGAAAAGTTTTTTTATTTAAAAAAAGAACATACTTCCTTAATCATTATACAGCGTAGCTAGGATCTGTATACTCCTTTTCGACGTGGGGTATTCACGTAAATTCTTGATTTTTGATGCCCAGTTTTCACATTTCTTTGATGCTTTACTCGCGAAGATGCAGGCAGTATCCACAGATTATACCTTCCAACTAAATTTCGACAATTCCATAAGCAAGTGGCAAATTTATTTATTTATTTATTTATTATTTTCTTATGGTCATTCCTTTCCCATCAAATTACTTACTGGCTCTTGACTGGCCAGAGAGATTTTTTTTTCTAAAATAATTGCAGAATATTGGCATTCTCCGAACCAAATAATAATTGAGGCACTTGGCTTTATTTCCTCTTTCTCTCTCTCT
>Ga0325405_1002653_pt1 | contig 18415 bp, 6 predicted proteins | sample PopdelMetagenome_21_FD_205663 | JGI IMG/M metagenome (GOLD analysis project Ga0325405, IMG submission 205663) | Populus deltoides microbial communities from Bellville, Georgia, United States - Xylem-Control-R2 | ecosystem: Host-associated > Plants > Phyllosphere > Stem > Wood/Secondary xylem...
TCACTTCCTTGCAGTAGTTTGAAAAATTAAATTTTATATCCTAAACTTTATACTTATTACGTACACTAACAATTCATATTCTTTAAAGAAAAATTCAACAAAAAATATTTAATTATTATATTTATTTTAATGACTAAATAGTAATTAGAGACTCAAAATACCGAAATTGACATCCATAAATCATTGGTGCCGACCAGCCTTTAGGTGACACTCAAGCTCACATCTCGGGAACCAATCAAGCAAGCAATACCGATTGCGATAAAGACAATGGCAACAATCACATTGGCAAACACCACCTGCACAAAGAGATATATTCGGAGTAGAACTCAATAGTTCGAGTAAGTTTTTAGAAATTTACATGATTATTCATTAAAACTCGTAAAATTAATCAAGATACGTATAAGCTGAAAATCCATGTTAATAAATAAATAAATAAGATATATTCGGAGTTGATAACTTTAAGTGTTTATTGGCATCACAGACGAAACCAGATAAAAGGAATGATAAAAACTTACCCATCGTGGTGTGAGAATGCAGATTACACTAAAATTTAAAGTGTTTTTATCCCTCTAGCTTGCTTTGCAGGATAACAATAAAGCAGCCAGGCAACTATTCTTAACACCGGAAACGTTTTGTTTTCAGGCTACCATTATGTTTACTATCAGCTTGACAACTTCTACCGGAATCATCGTGGGTATGTGATCAACCTCATGTGCTCTATCAGCATACAATTATGTTCGGTGCTTACCAAACATAATTTTGGCTTTATTTATTTGTTTATCGCCATGGCCATGATCAGCCATGAGGAGGACTACTTTCTGACATTGTACTAACGATATAAACAAAGAAAGTAGTAGTTTAATCCTTAATTAGCCATGATTTTGGTGGTAGTTGAACGCATTTCACAACTATAATTGTGGATAGGTGAGACCTAACAACATTGATTAAGAGATTATTTTTTTTGTTAAAAGTGATTGAGATGGCCATTCAATTCAGATCACATGGAAATTAAGAATTGTATGATGGGATCCAGACAGGGTTAGAAGAGACTTCACCCAACTTGAACAAATCACAGGCAACCTATATGCAAGATACAGCAATAAATGAAGAAACTCTTAAAAAAATGAAGAAAAGTTATAATGATCCTGCGACTTTTAGATTTCGTGGGTGGGTGTTAAATTGTTTTTTTTTTTTTTATCTACAGGTATTTACCACCTAAAGATGTCTTTAATTTAGTTTAGAAATAGAGCTCTTAGATTAGAAAATCAATTAATTAATTGTCTCTAGTAATTTCACTCATTCTCTGTAAGGTAGTTGATGGCATATACTTGATGATTGGTAGGCTAAGTTAACTTATAACTAGTACATGCAAAAGGTCTCACTTAGTAAAGATGAAGACTTTCTGATGCTTAAATAAATATTTTTTTGGAGAGAAAAGATACAATCATATTCTAGAGATAGATGCTATGAAAATATATGTGCGGTATAGAATGAAGATTATGAACCTTTGACTTGAAAAATTTATTGTGTATTTATAGCTCATAAATCTTGTTCTTTTATGAAAATGAAGGGCTGGAGTGTAATTTCATCCTTGTGATATTATGAGTTCTATTATACTCCAAATAACATGTATTGAATCATTATAAAATATTGAGAGACCCACGCGGGGTCCGAAAAAAATTATCTAGTGAGTGTTGAGCTCGGGCAAGGTGTTCAAGCCCATTAGAAATAAAAGTGAGTCAGGACTCGCTATCAAGACCCAAACACGCTAGGCTCGAGCATGACAACCTAAACCTACGATAGCACTGGGGTTCCTAGTGCTTGGGTTTAGGCTTTTTATCCAAGCCCATGTTTCTTAGATATTTTTTGTATTTTTTTTAAAGGATTTTTATTTGTCCATTCTCGAGGGTTTTTTTTAATTAATTTTATTTGAATTCATTACTTCTACCCATGTTTGTTTAATGTGATAGCACACTCCAAGATTTCGTTGTTGGAGTGGTAAGTGAAAGCATGTCAAAATTGATCCAATATTTGATTTCTTTAAATGCGGCATGTGTTTGGTCAAGAAAAGAGCAAAACTAAAATTAAGCATCAAAATTCTAAAAATGGACAGGCAAAACCTCTCTCAAGCCCATGCCCCGAGGGATGAAAAACTGTTCCACCAAATTTTGTTGCCACGTAGACCTGGTGCCTCCCGGCCCAAAATAATCGGGCCTCTCATTCCTACTTCAGCCCACAACTTTTCCTTTAGCACCCACTAGTCACTTGGTCTGTCTCAATCTTTTTTCAAAGAAAAAAAAAATACAGATGATGCATGTATTTAATAAGACATTGGTAATGTATTTTAAACTATCAAAAAAAAAAATTTATTTGAAAACCAAATCGAATGTATGTATTTAATAAAATACGTGGTAAATTATATATACTAACAAATATTAAAAACTTTTATGATTAATAAAAAATGAGCAAGTACATTAAGAAAAAAATGAATATTAAGATATATAATCGTATTATATAAAGAAATCATCATTTTTTTATTTAATTATATAAAAATAAATTTTTTCTTGTAAAAAAAATAAGTATTTCATCTCTATTGACAAAAAAAAACATATTATAGTATAATTCTTCTTTACCTATTAACATTTTCCTAATAAATTTTTTTTTTCTTGTGTTCTTGGTATGATAAGAAAATTACAAGTAATTAGAATCAACAAAAAAGTATAGGTAATATGACATAAGGATAAAAAAGGGGTTTCCATTTAGTTAAAATCATGTTATCTAACTTAGATCATATTTGTTTGCTAGAAAATATTTTTTTTAAGTGAATTTCAGGAAAATAAATTATTTTCTGATATTTGATAGTTTAAGTTGGAAAACAATTTCCAATGTTTAGTTATGTCATGGAAAATTAGCTGGAAAATAACTTATTAATGTTTTATTTTTTCAAGTTTATTAAAATAATGAGGAATAAATCTTACAAATTAAAAAAGTTGAATGAAAATAAAATTGAAAAAAAAATATAATTTCATAAATTATCTCAAATAAAATAAATAATAATCAAAATAATAGAGATCAAATCTAACAGATAAAAAATTGAATGATGAAGAAATTAAAATAATAATAATTACAATTTTATAAATTATTTCAAATAAAATAAGTAACAATTAAAACAATGAAGATCAAATTTGATAGATAAAAAATTTCAATTAAAAAAAATGATAAGAGAAAAGTAAATAACAATCATAAAAATGAGGACCAAAGTTAATATAAAAATCAAATTCTAAGGGATGAAATTGAAAAAAAATATTCAAAACAAAATATGTATAGCAATTAAAAGTTTGATGATCAAATTTGATACAATCAGCAAATGGGTTAGAAAATAATCTATTTTATTGATGGATCCAATCGTGAAAGAAGCTCATGTGGCCTTAATAATAAGATAACCAATTAAGCCAAAATGTGTTGACATGAGAGAGCTAATACTATGACTAGGAAATACAAGTTGCAAAAGGAAAACTTGATTTATTGGATAGACTGTTTGAATTAATTGGCTCAAATGGGTTAGAAAAAAACATATTTCATTTGTGGATCCACTCCTGAAAGAAGCTCATGTGGCCTTAATAGTAAGATAACCAATTAAGCTAAAGTGTGTTGACATGAGAGAGCTAATACTATGACTAGGAAATGCAAGTTGCAAAAGGAAAACTTGATTTATTGGATAGACTGTTTGAATTGGACAAGTGACAAGCAATGCTAGAAAACTATAAAATATGGATCGTGGGCATAAAAATTCAAGGAAAAAACAAGAGGTATAAAAAGAAAAACCAAGTGAGTCCGAAGGACGTAAATGACCACTCCAGATTGCTATAAAAAGCTTATTTTCAGCACTTGAAAGTACCAATAGATTTGTAACAAGTAAAATTGTAAGCAATAAACCGTAATCATAGGTAAATAACTCTGTAGACTGATAAATTAATTCTTTATGGATATGTTTCAAGCACCTTTGTAGAATATTATTTTGGTTGGTTTATGGATAGAAAAATATTCATCTATATATTTATCAAATCTATGAAAATAATTATACAGTTTCTTTTTGTATTTCTAAAGCTTACTGTTTCATTGAGTCTATCTAAAGTGGTATTTAGTAGTGTAGCTGCGGGTGAGTTTTAATTAAATCATAGAAATTTATGTTTGGTTAGGGTTGAAACTGTGTTTTATTTTGATGGGACCCATTAAGAATTGAGGTTGAACCTCGATTTAAAAAAAAAACAAGATAAACCAGCTACAAGCTTCTCATTTTATTTTCTAGATCCACCAACAAAAACACGTGTAAAGAAGATAGAAGAGAAAAAAAAACTTTGGAATAACAAACTTTTCAGATAACCATTTCTCTTATACCACCTTACAATGGTTCATCACCTCAATAATTTGTCATCTTAGAAACTGTTGAAAGAATATCCTGTAATGGTTAATCACCTTAATAATTTGTCATCTCAAAAAACATTGAAAGAATACTTTGAAATGGTTTCTTAATTACGCAGATTCATCATTTCTCTCCCAAAAATTTCCAAAGCTTTGTCTTCTCTAGCCATCTCATCTCCTCTCTTGTCAAAATTAATTTTCCTTCCTTTTTTCTACCTGATATGTTTCTACAAGATAATGATCTTGTAGATCTATTTAAAAATGTATTTTGATTAAGTATTGTTTGTTGCTTACACTATGAACAATTTTTTCTTTCTTTGATCCTTTAAAATTTAAACTCAACCCATCATCTCTTTGTTTTGTTGTTGCAGAATAGAAAGGAATTAAACTACATTTTTTTTTATTGTTTCTCACAGTGTCATATCTATTGTTGCATAATCTATCTATAGATCTGTGTTGGTTTTGGAAACATAACAACAAAAAGACCCCAAAACTAGTTTGGAAATAAGAAGAGAAACTGATGTGAAGTAGATAATGTGTTTCTTTCTTTACAAATATTTAACTAAATACCAATTTTAATTACATAAAAATTAAAGTTTGGGTGCTGTTGATTGTTCTTATTTACAATGTTGTAAACTTTGGGTGTTGTGAAGTAGGTTAATTAACCATATGCATTACTGAGTTTGTATGCTGACAGTGTGCATGTTTCTTCCTCTAAAATCTTGTTAAAAATAAATTATTCATTCTTAGAAGCTAAGAAATTTGAATACCCAAGGATATGTCCTAATGTATTCTTAGAATGACAAGATCTATTTAACAGTATGTTTTTTGTCATCTTTTATAAGGGATATGCCAAAAGTGACTTGGATTATGCACCAACAACCCTCGTACCTGTCCTAGCACACTACTTTTTGTTCTTTTGCCAATTTGCTTTGTTTTAATTGATGGTCTAATAAATAATATGGTCTCAGATTTACCTTATAAAAAAACTGGAACATTGAGATTTTGTTTTGCTTTTTTTATGGGTAATTTCTTAAGCTTTTTTGAAATAATCAATTTTAAAACATTAATTAAAATAATTTGGAGATTGAAATAAATAATTTCATAAGGTTTAGATGATTGGAGGGTATAATATTAAAGCTTTTTTATTATTATTTTTCCCAATGGCTTTAAATAAGGTTAAAATTGACATAAACGAATTACATGGTTTTATGCTACTTCTTGTTTTTGATTTTGTATAATAATAAAGTCATAAGTCAATGGCATTTTTATAAACACTGAACAAGAGGTTGGATCTTGAGATTTTTGAGAAAAAGAGAGGAAATGTAATTTGTAGGCGAATTGTATTGGTGCAATTGATGACATACATGTGCGAACTTGCATATCAACCGAAAATCATATTTCATTTATCAGAAAAAATATGTACCGACACAAAATATAATGATTACTTGTAATTTTGACATGTAATTCATGTTTATGAGGGCAAGATGAGAAGACAATGCCCATGCATGATATACGTATTTTTCTTGGGGTTATTGACAATAATAATATAAATTTCTTAAACCACCGAAAGGTAGTTATATGATAAAAATTAAATGTTAATATACGTATAATAATTTGCTTTTTTATTTACTAATATTATGATAGATTTAAAATGTTGTTTGTTATTGCATGTAAATACTATTTGGTTGATGCTTGATATCCCAATAAGTATAGGTATTTTGGTCCACATAAATGTGATAGATATCCTTTATAAGATTTTAGATGTCGTGGACAACCAAGAAATCATGAAGAAGTATTTAATCGTACACACTCATCTCTATGTAATGTAATAGAACATTTTTTTAGAGTATGGAAATAGAGGTGGAAAATTTTACAAAACATGTCTGTTTATTCATACAAATCACAAGTTCATATTATAGTAGCATTAATGGCATTACATAATTATATTAAAAGAAGATCGCATGATGATGTAGCATTTGCAGAATTTGATCTCAATCTCAATTTTATTCCCAATGATTTTTTAGCTGATGTTGCATGCTCAGAAAACCATGATTACTAGAAGCCTTTTGGGATGAATTTTGGACGTGATGGAATTGCAAATAATTTAATAGAACAATAAAAGAAAAACCTTTTCATAAAGTATTGTTTATTTCACAGTGTAATAATAATTAAATCTACAATATTTCAATTAAAAACCATCAATATTAATATATGTTTTTTTAGTCATTTTATTACCAAACCACAATTTGAAAAGCTATAGGGGTGTTTGGAAGTGTGGTAGTGATTGCTTTTCAAAGTGTTTTTTGTTCGGAAATGCATCAAAATAATATTTTTTTATTAAAAATTATTTTTGACATCAGCATATCAAATTGATTTGAAAGCACAAAAAAATTAATTTGAAGTAAAGAAAAAAATAAGAAAATTCAAATTTTTTTAAAAGTGTTTTTGAAACGTAAAAACAAACAGGGTCTAACTAAATACATTAAACTGTTTTTTGTTCAATATTAATTTCAACCAAACATATATTTTATCGAACCAGCCTCAACTAAACATATTTTTTATAAAAAAAAATTTTTCAAACTAAAATTATAAAAATTATCACAATGCCAAATGTCATAACCCAATTTTTAACATATTTTAATTATTATTATTATTATTTTATTTACTGAAAAAAATTGATGATGAAAAAAAATAATAATAATGATAGAAAAATAAGTAAAATGAAATAAATGAAGAATGAATTAAAATTTGGGTTAAGTGCAACATGATTGGAAGTTTTGGGGTTTAATTAAACTTTGAAATTAATCTAATTAATCCAATCAAGGGTTTAATTGGAGAATTAATAAAGTTTTGAGACTTAATTAAGCTTGGAATTAATTTAATTAATCCAATTAAGGGTTCAATTGGAGAATTGATAAGTTTTGAGACTTAATTGAGCTTAGAATTAATTTAATTAATCCAATTAAGGGTTTAATTGGAGAATTGATAAGTTTTGAGACTTAACTGGACTTGAATTTAATTTAATTAATGAAATTAGGGACTTAATTGAAGAAATACCAAAGTTTGGGGTTAATTGGGGGCAAAATTGCAAGAAATTAAAACCCAAGGACTGGACTGCAAAAATTCAAAATGTCAAGGATCAAAACGCAAATGGCCATTAACATTAACACTGTTCATCTTCTTCACCTGAAAAAAGAAGAAAAACGGATGCCTTTATTGCATTAAAATCCATGCGACTGCATGGCATTCTCTGGTTATAAAAACCAGAGAAGGAGAACCGGCCAGAGGGGGGGAAAAAGGAAGAAAAACTGGGGAGTGAAAGGGGGAAAAACACAGTAGAGAGAGGGACAGAACGGAGGGGGGAAAAGGAGGAAAAAGCCATGCACGGCAAGGGGGTGAAGATAGACTAAAAAAAAAAAGGAAGAAAAGCTAGGGACTGGAAAAAGGACGAACAGGATTTCTGCCCTTGTTTCTTCTCAAAGAAACAGAGGCGTCCGTGCCTCACGATCGTGAGGCACGAATGCGTGAAGAAAAAAAGCCATCCTCTGGCTTTATAAGCAAGAGAAGGCCACAGAGAAAGGAAAGAAGGAAGAAAAAAGGGACTGGGCTGAGAAAACAAAAGGAAGGAATAAGCGGGGAAAGGCCTAAACCGAAAACAACAGCAAACACACAGATGAAGAAAAAAAACAGGGGAACTGGAGAAGACAGAAACAGAGAAAAGCGTTGGTCAGCCAACGCACAAGCACCAACTTTGTCTCGGGTTGCACCACCTCTTGAACAGACAAACACAAAGAAAAAAACGAAAGCGTACTGGACAGGAGAGAGAGAAGCAAACGAAACAAGGGGGAAGACGGAGCAGAACGTGAAAGACAGGGGACAACAAAGCAAGAACCAAGGAGAAGGGAACAGAGAGGAGTTTGGCCTACGAATCTTCCATCACGTTTTCATCTTCAGAGCTACCAGGTAAGTAAGCTTCTCTTTCCCCGTTTTTTCATTTTAATTCACCGGTTACTGTTTACTTTGGACTTTAATTCATTTCCTGTTTTCTTTGATTTTTGCCCAGCCGGGTCACTGGCTTGGGCCAGTGACCGGGCTGGGCTGGCTGGGTCTAGCCCAGCCCATGTGGGCTGAGCTGGGCCCAGCCCCAAAAAATAATAAAAAATACAAAAAAATAAAATAAAATAAAATAAAAATAAAAAATAGAAAGTGTAGAAATAAAAATTTTGCATATCTTGAAAAATATATTTTTTATCAATTTATTCACTTATATCAGGATCATGAATAAAAAAGGAAAAAGACAAAGAAAATATACTAATTTTTTGGTGGCTACGAATTTTTACCAACGCCAGAGTTGGAATTATTTGTAGAAGAATTTTTACCAACGCCAGAGTTGGAATTATTTGGGGTGGAATTTTTACCAACGCCAGAGTTGGAATTATTCGCGATCGAATATTCACTGGCGCCAGAGTCAGGAATATTATAAACAAATCATCATAGCATAAGTGAATAAATGTTTAGCAATTTAAAACAAAACCAGCAATGCAGTCTGCCTTAGGCAGAACGTTTAAGGGGTGATAATATCTTCCCTTTTACGTAACCAGTCCCGTACTATAGAATCTCTGTTGACCAGTTACGATTCCTAGTGACCATAATACTAGGTGGTGACTCCTTAAACAAAGATATTTTTTCCCCTAAAAGAACAAGATGCCAGAAATCTGTTCTTTTTCCATAATTCAAGAGAATTAATTTTTAAGGCCGCCGCGATGTCGGGTGCGACACCAAACACACACCCAGAAATCTTGATTTTAGAATTCATTAGGGTGGTTTGTTGTTTATATATATATATATATATATATATATATATATATATATATATATATAATCCTTGCATACAATGGTTAGGGAAACGGATGCTATGGCATCGCAGCCCTTTATCAGGAGCAACTTGACGTCCTGTGGCTCAATCCACAGAGAATCCTTGAGCTTTGGACCTTGATACAGGTGCGGTGGGGTTCTTCCAGATATTTGTGCGTCTTGTGAAAGTAATGTACTTTGCCGATTATTTGGGGTAACCAACCTACCTCTCATTTCTAGGAAACCAACAGTAATTAGGCTACTCAACAGTCTACCACTCAATCAATATTATATCTTTTTTTCCAAAAAATTGAGGTGTTAATTGAAATTGTGTTTTAAATAGTGTTTTATAAAAAAATTTAAAAATAATAAATTATTTTTATATATTTTTAAATCTTTTTTATATATGAATATCAAAAATAATTTTTTAAAAATTAAAAAACAGTAATTGAGATGTAAAAAAATAACAACATTTTATTAGTCAACTATATCTTTTTGGGAATTGTTCCCAATCTTTTAGGTGTTATTTATATGTGTGTTTCAAATAGTGTTTTGTGAAATTTAAAAAAAGATTATTTTTTTTTATGTTTTTGGATTATTTTAATATATTAATATTAAAAATAATTTAAAAAAAAATATGACAACACTTTGTTGGTCAATTACTATTACTCCATGTTAAAATTGGATATTTTTTTTTTTATCAATTATAAAACTACTAGACTCGCTCGGCAAGTATTCCAAACAAGAATAGAAGTTAAATCCGAAATTGGTCTCCCAAAAGTGAAAGTACTAAACTCGTCAACTTCTTGGACCGACGAGCCAATACTTATTGAGAATGTCGACTTCATCATGACAGTGGTCTTCAACGATGTGGTGTTAGTAAAAATTAAAATTATAAACCCTAAAATTATAGTTCTAAACTATAAAAAAGTTAATGAAAAAACTCTTATATTTTTTAAAAAATTTGAAATTCAATAATATTTTTCTTAAAATAGTTTATAAAGATGTTTAAATACAACAATCAAATCAGAAAAATCTTAATTAAATTGAAAGTCCTAAAAAAAGAATTCAAATATAACAAAGAAAATGAAGAAAATTCTCCGATCCAAATTTGGACATGTTTCTGTCGGATGAAGTTATCTTTTTTAACTTATACAATAATAAGGCTTCTTGAATGTTGTAGTAAAATTTCATAAATTCAACAATCTAATAATTAAAAGTTATAACTTGTTTTGGTAGAAAGATATTTTAACGTTTTTTGAACTTTTTAGCGTTAAGTGTACTATATAGTCTGTTTGGAATGTAATTGTAGTTGTTTTTCAAAGTGTTTTTTATTTAAAAATATGTTAAAATAATATTTTTTATTTTTTAAAAATCATTTTTAATATCAGTGCATCAAAATGATTTAAAAACACTAAAAAATATTAATTTAAAATAAAAAAATAAAATAAAAATAGATTTTTTCAAAAATACTTTTAAAATGCTCTTGACTATGTTAAACTGCATGATAGTCAATTAACCATTGTTATTAAACCCGGCCTGGCGGGTCGACCTGATACCCGGTGGCTGGACCGGTCCGGGTTTAATAAAAGACAGGTTGTGGCAACAGCCCGGCCAAACCCAGACGACCCAGCAGGTCGACCCGGGCAAACCCGGACGAGACTCGGTTTTTTTTTAATGTGGGATTTGAAACTCATTAGTATATATACTCTATGTTTCCAAGAGAAAAGTCATGTTTTTTCAATGTATGATAAAAAAACCTTTTGGTTTAAATACTTTAACTTAAAAAAATAACATAGTATCTTTTTAATGTGGGATTTGAAACCTTTTTGTATATATACTCTATGTTCTCAAGAAAAAAATCATGTTTTTTCAATGTGGGATAAAAAACCTTTTGGTTTAAATACTTCAACTTAAAAGGATAACATAATATCTTTTAAATGTGGGATTTAAAACCCTTTCATATATATATATTCTATGTTCCTATGAAAAAAGTTATGTTTTTTCAATGTGGAATTTGAAATCCATTAGTATATATACTCTATGTTCCCAATAAAAAAATCATATTTTTTCAATGTGGGATAAAAACCTTTTGGTTTAAATACTTTAACTTAAAAGGATAACATAATATCTTTTCAATGTGGGATTTGAAGTCCTTTTATATATATACTCTATATTCCCATGAAAAAAGTTATGTTTTTTTCAATGTAGAATTTGAAACCTATTAGTATATATACTCTATGTTCCTAAGAAAAAAGTTATGTTTTTTCAATGTGGAATAAAAAACTTTTTTTGTTTAAATACTTCAATTTAAAAGCTTAACATAATATCTTTTTAATGTGGGATAAAGACTTTTTAAAATATTCTTTTAAACTTCATAATATGTATAATTTATATTTACATGAACTTTTTCATATGAAATATTAAAAATTTATTTTTTTTAAATTTTTCTGGTTAATCCGGGTTGACCCGAGTTGACTCGAGTTGACCCATGAAACCCGGGACCCGGCCCCTTAACCAGGCCGACCCCCGGACCGGGTTTAATAACAATGCAATTAACTAGTATTATCGCTCCTGCTACTCCATAGATGAAATTTCAAGTTAATCTTGGAATAAATAAAAGAATGTGTTAACAGTTCTAATTCAGAAACATAAATATGTTGTTTTTGTAAACATGTTGATTACACTGTAGGTAAGTTTACATTACAAGTCAATTTCTAATGTAGTAAAAGAATGCGTTAATATTACAGGTGCGTTTTATTATATAATGATTTTTTTAATTAAGAAATATCAAATATAAAGAAAAGAAATTAAAGATAAACTATAATAATATCTTTGAAATATTATAAAAATAAAAAATAACTAATATTTAAAAAATATGAACTAAAAAATTTTAAAAGTAAGAGAGAGAAGGTATTAATTTATCTTTATCTTTTAACGTTGTATTTCTATTACAATTTTGAAATTTATATCATGAAATTATGTGACAAAAAGATTAAATCAAAAGAAAAAATAAAGTTTGAGAATAAAATTAAAAAAAAAAGTAATTCCTCATTATTCACTACTCATATGAATAATAAAGTAACTAAAAAAAATCTCAGTTCTAGTAGTATATTGTATAACAAATAGTGCCTTCAATATTTAGATAAACATTTTCAAATTTATCACCTTTTTATTTCTTTTGAAAAAAAAACAAAACTAACAATGGATAATTAAGATTTACAGGTAGACTAATTGGATATAAACTCTTCACAAGATCATTGATGATGGTAGATGACTAGCTGCGCTACATCGTGGTCAAATAAAAAAAATTAATGTAAAAATCCCTTAATAATATTTTAAAAAAATCATTAAGACAATAATATATAGAATTAACTTGATTTAATAAGAGTTAATTTACCAAGGTTATGTTTCGGGATTATAAACGACATTGAGTTCAATAGTTTTTTTAAAAAAATACTAGTTATATAATAAATAAAAAAATCAATTTTTAAAATCAAATAAATATTGAATAAAGAATTGAAAATAACAATTAAATAAAAATCAAATATTAAATGCTAAAATTAAGGGAAAGGAAAAGACAAAAACAAAAAGTTTGTGGGACAAAATTAAATTAATTATTCATTATATTAAAATGTACAAGTAAGAGTTGTTTATAATTTAGCTTTTATATCATCTTGAAACTATTTAATTAGTCATTATAGTTTGAAATTAATTAAATGATGCTTTAATCAGTCTTTTGCCCATGCATTTCAAGTGGTGAATATATTGGTTACTATATTTTAATATTTTTTTTAGAAAATAATTATATTTTAACAATTTAAATATATATATATAATAATAATTAATTTGGTTGCACATATATATTATATTATGTATGTTGTTATAGATATTTTTTAAGGAAAACCAAAAATAAATCGTGATTAGCAATTTAAATATCTAATGTAATAAAATTAAAAACAAATTATTTTAAACTTCTTTGTGCTTATATATTTACATTTTCTCTTATAAGTCATAAAATTGTTTTATATGAAAATGTCACTTGCTTAACAATTTTTTTAAAAAAAGAATTTTTTTAAAAATAAAACATAAAATATCAAGACATTCAAGGATATTTAAGGCATGTTTGGAATTGTAACAGTGATGATGGTTTAAAGTGTTTTTTGTTTAAAAATGCATCAAAATAAAATTTTTTCATTTTTTAAAAATCATTTTAGATATCAGCATATCAAAATAATTTAAAAACATTAAAAAAATCAAAAATTTTTGAAACGCGGTGCAAACACTCTCTTAAAGAAAAAAACAATTACCGTTAATCTATTCTTGTTGAATGGAACCCAATGATACCAAGAGTGCGAGTTTCAAAAAGGGATCAAATCTATAATTTTTTCTTTTCTTATTGTTTTCATATAACTTTATCTCTCATCTCTTAAAAATATGGATCGAAAAATAAATAAACTAAAATTTTAGACCAAAATAGAATTATTAAAAATATATGTTTACGTATTTTTTTCTCTTTGTTTTTTATATTTCAGTCATTTTATCTTTTAATTTGATATATATTTACCACAATTTCAAGCTTAATTTCATCTAATTAAACCATAAAAAATTCAATTAAAAAAAAAAAACAAAACCCCCAAAAAAAATAAAATCCTTGAGTAGCTTCACTATTCAGTAAAGCTCCATCTGAAAACTCAAATATGTCCCAGATACTTGAATAAAAAATCAAGAAGAAAGTGACAACGCAAAAAGGCCTCTCAATTGCGATTGATTTAAGCTTATGGAGCACATAAAGAGGCCAAGTTAATTGGCCGGCCGGCTCTGGACATCATTACGTGGGGAAAAAAAGAAGAAAAGGAGGCAATTAAAGAACATGATGTCCGCTAATTTAAAGTCCCACATGAACAGCAACATCCCCACCAAACATCCCTTCTTTTTACTCCTCCACTTGCCTTCTCTTATAAGAGCTTATGGCCATTATTTGGCGCCTAAGCAAAGCTAATATACCATTCCAAGGGCCATCACGCCCACAGATGCCGACTGAGTGTATTCTTTATTATTATTATTATTATTATTATTATTATTATTATTATATCAAAGTTAAAAAAATTAATTTTAATTCTTTTTAGAAAAAGTGAAAAAGCTTAGAACAGACCCAAAAAATAAAACTTTGAAAGAACTAAATTTAAAAAAGAGAACTAACTCGTAAAATCTAGAAAATTAAAGCTGCGCTGAAAAAATGCAGTAAAATATTTTTAAAAGTTTTTTTTTACCCCAGTTTCCTAGAGAATTAAAGCACTACTATTTTTCTGGATAACCCTTAGCTTTTTTTATTATTATTATTAGAAAAAAACCAGGTCAAAGGTGCACTGATGGCTCAGCCAATCAGGTTTGGATGGGTTTTACCGGTTTTGATCGATCCTCACAAAGTTCCTTGAGTGTCCAATCATTGACATCAGCCCCAGCTAGTTGGGTGGTTAGATTATTTGGTTTTCGATTAGACCGGCAGCCCCACCACTATTAAGAACTTAGTTCTAGATATTCTATATTCTATATATATTTATTTTAAATTTATTTTTTACTTCAATTATATTATTTTTTTAAGTATAAATATTTTATTTTATACTAGTACTAGTTATGTAGTTTCACAGCTTGCTGTTTTAAATTAGGTAAAAATAAGAAAAATAAATTTATTATAACTAGAGAAATTTTAGGTAACTAAAGAAAAAATTAAATCATTCAAAAATATTCTACATAAGATAAGTTATTTCGTGTTTATTTTAAATGATAAAAATATTTATATACCTTTTATAAAATATATTTATTTTCAACTTATTTTTTACATCAATTATAATTTTTGTTTTGAAAATATAAATATTTTATTTTATACCGGTACTAGTTACTACCATGTAGTGTCACAACTTATGTTTTAAATTAGATAAACATAAGAAAAGTAAATTATCGTATAGTTTTATGATAAATATAAATTTTAACTATTTTTTAGAAATTCTAAGTAAAAAAACTCGATATACTAAAGAAAACAATTAAATCACCCTAAAATATTCTACTTCAAATAAGGTATTTTCTATTTATTTTTAATGATAAAAATATCAATTGTGCTTATATACCATGAGTTTGCCTATACTAATACATATATATGTGTTTTTAAAGATAACTAATTATTAAGCCTCAAGATAATTATTTTGAATCTAAGTTAACAACAAAGTCTAAAACTTACTAGTCTAGCAAGATCCGAGATAACGGTAATTGGTAAATTAGGGTTTTTTTCCCTTTTCTTTTGATTATATTTTCTATATTTTTATTTTAGAAGAACAAATTTTTATTTATGTATTTTTCAAAGAAAAACAAAGTTATGCTTGATTTTTTTTTTCCAGACAAAACTCAACTTTCCAGGAACACAACTCTTTTAAGGATTAAACAAAATTTTATTTACATGTCCTTTTTAAGGAAATCACAATCTTCGGACAACAAAGTTAATCTTCGGGACATAACCCTTTTAAAGATTACACCATCTCCAAGTCCATAAGTAACCAACATACATTAGACAATAAAATCCATATAAACTCCATTACAATGCAAGTTTCAATGTAGTCCCATGAACATGTCCATGCGCAAAGAAAAATAGAATATTTATTACAAATAACTCCAGTATAGTTCACGCAAAAATAACACATAGTAAATTAACAATGAAAGACATACAAACCAAACATGAATTCTCGAGTTAAAAATTAACAAATAGGTTACAAATCATTCTCAAATCAATAAATCATACATTGGGATTCAAAATTAACCAACAAGAGCCAAGTGAGTTGGCTGGAATTAGACCAGAGTTACTAGAACAAAGAGAAATAATATCGGTGTGTAAGCCTCGCGTGTTGAAGAACATGTTGGATTGCAGGTGTCATTTGCATATGCTGGCAGGTTAGGGAGGTGCGTTAACCTGCAAATCAACTGCTCCTATTCTCCCTATTTCGTCCTTTACCAACAATGTAGATCAACTCGTCATGTATCGAGAAATCAGGGCAGTGAATGTTGGTGTAGTTTGTAAATGAGTAAAGAAAGAAAAGATGTATATCTTACATTGGACATAAACACTATCTTTTAATATTTATAAGTATGAATTTTTACTGTGTAATAAATTAAACCATAGTGGAAGGACTCTTCTAGTAGACTTTCTAGTGTTATTGTATAGATATTTATAATATCAAAAGATGACACTTGAAACTTAAAACTTAATATGTCAGTGAGATTAATTTGTGATTGTTGAAATAAAACTGAATAATAGTTATTCAGTTTAATTTAAAGTATAACTCTTTTATGAACAGTCATACTATTTTATGAATAATCATAATATTTCATGAATAGTCATGTTGTTTCATGAACAATCATGTTGTGTTATATAGTTTCATGATAAATCACATTATTTTAAGTCTATAAAAACCTGTTACTACATAGAAAATTAAATACAATAAAAATATATATTCTTTTCTTGATCTTATCTTTTTATTTTTTTAGAGGGCTTAGTTATATTCTGGAGATGTTGTCTCTATGTTGGACAAATAAACACCTTTAATATTTTCATGCCTCTAAACCAACTCTATATTTATTTCCATCCTAAATACTTTCTTAAAGTGAGGATGTTGGGAATTTTGGTGAACCTAGGATGTTAAGGTGTGTGTTTTGTTTTTTTTTTCTCTTTGTTGTTCTTGATTAATGCTTTTGCTATAGTCTCTCTCGTAATCTCTTTGTGTAGATACTTATAGTGTTTGCGCTCTGCTTTATTTATAATGCTTGATATATTTTATAGAATATAAAAAATTAAACTGAAAAAATAATATTAGAAAATTTTCTCTAATTTTCTTCTTTATTGTAGATTTCTAATTAATTAATTTTTTTTCTTCAATTTTATTTTTTTCTGATATTTATTTTTATTTTTCTCTTTTGTATAACCTCTGTTATTATTTTATAGTTCCTCATCATCCTACTTCCCCCTTTTTCTTTCTTTCCTCTAATTCCATCCAATATATATATATCTTTTTATTATTTTTATTTTCATTCATCTATCTTATCACACAAAACAGAATGAACATTGTTTTTTTTTTAAAAACAACAATTGATTGAACTTCATTGTAGATATATTTTTAAATTTTTTTATTTTTTAAAATATATGAAAAAATCATAGGTTAAGAAAATGAGTAATGACATTGTTGAAATTAAAACTAGATATACCTCTCTAAATGGAGTTATAAGACATAGATTTTCTCTACTGAATCCAAATTCTTTATTGAGATGAATAAGTGTTAGTGTTGTAATATGATGCAAATTGCTTTTGTAAAAATATTTTTTAAATAATAATACATTAAAATAATATTTTTTATTTAATTTTTAACATAAACACATTAAAATAACTATAAAAAATACTTTAAAAATGAATAAAACCACAAAAATAAACATATCATTGGGAATTTACTATCGACCAATTCTTTGTTGACATCTAAATTTAACATTAACAATGATTCAAAAGGTATAATTATAATTATGGTAATGATTGAGATATTGATGATGATTATTTTTTAAAATTTTTTATTTAGAAATGCATCAAAATAATATATATATATTTTTTATTTTTAACATCAATACATTAAAATAATATAAAATTATTAAAAAATATTAAAAACTAAAAATTTTCAAATAACACTCTTTTGAGTAAAAACCAAACTGGCTCTATTTTTTTATTTTTTTAATTGAGCTCCGAAACCTCAATTTGTCCCTTAATCAATTACCCTGGTTGAGAATGTAGTTGCGATTGTTTTTTAAAGTGCTTTTTACTCAGAAATATATCAAAATAATATTTTTATTTTATTTTTTAAAAATTATTTTTGATATTAGCGCATTAAAATAATATAAAAATATTAAAAATATATTAATTTAAAATTAAAAAATTTTAATTTTTTTTAAATATTTTTAAAATATAAAAACAAATAGGAAGTAATCAAGGCAACAAAATGACGACAATAACTATTCGAAGATGGCCGGCCAAGGGGTCAGTAAGAAGCAGCATCACTTCAATAAATAATTAATCAGCGGACGTCAGCCTCCTCTCCCCTCAAGCTCT